>Ga0066798_10000036_pt1 | contig 79518 bp, 82 predicted proteins | sample PersoiDNA2013203_FD_70961 | JGI IMG/M metagenome (GOLD analysis project Ga0066798, IMG submission 70961) | Permafrost soil microbial communities from the Arctic, to analyse light accelerated degradation of dissolved organic matter (DOM) -... | ecosystem: Environmental > Terrestrial > Soil >... | reverse complement strand
TGGTACTCGTTGATCTCCATGCTCGCCTCCGTCTTGGCTCATGCCAACTTACGGTATGACAATGGTCGAGCCAATAAGTTCCTTGCGACCGGGGCACAGCGCCATGAGAAACGGCGCCCGCGGGCGCCGTTTTTTTCCGGGAAGCGGGCGGATCAGCGGTTCGGCTTGCTGACCTGGTTGCCGACGACGCCGCCCACGGCGGCACCGCCGACCGTGCCCAGCGCCGAGCCGCCCGACAGGGCCGAGCCGGCCACGGCACCGACGCCGGCACCGATGGCCGTGTTGCGGTCCTGCGTGGACATGCCGGAGCAGGCGGTCAGGCCCAGGACAGCGGCGGCGAGGGTCAGGCGCATGGTGGTTTGCTTGATGTTCATGGTGTTCTCCTTTGGTGCATTCGATTGGGCTTCAAACGTGGGCCGGAGTTCCGGCCGGTGTTTATTTTTTTTGCTCTTCGGTCAGCTTCATGTCGTTCCTGACCACTTTCACGCCGGCAATGCTGCGGGCGGCGGCGACGGCGGTGTCCATTTCCTGCTGGCTGGCGGCAAAGCCGGACAGGCGCACTTCGCCGTCATAGCTCTCCACGGCGATGCTGGCAGGATTGATGCCCTGCTGCTGCGCCAAGGTGGCCAGCACATTGTTGGTCAGCGCCGAATCGCTGACCTGGGCGCCGGTGGGCGTTGCAGGATTGGTGGAAGCACAGGCCACCAGCGTGGCCAGCACCAGGCCGGACAGCACGGTCGGCAGGGAAGTCAGGTTGTTCATAACACGCTCCTTGTCTGGTAAGGGTGCGGCAGGGATAAGCCAGCGCTGCACCAACGCTTACAGCATATGAAAATGATATAAATCGTTCTGTTCGCCACTTCACCCAGTAACGCTTTGTTACGTTTGCCGTCATCACAAGCAGGTGCTTAGCGCAAGCCTTTGGGACAAAGTTCCGACAAATCGTTGAAGTGCGGCCGCTAGACTGGTTCCTGTTGGCGCGGCAAATCGCGCGGGGAGAACAGCATGAATCGTCGGGACAGGCACGATCTGATCGGGCGGCGAGCCGCATGGCGCAAGGCGACATTCGCCGGCATGACCTTGCTGGTGCTGATCACGGCCATGACGCAGGCTGGCGCGGCGCGGGCCGCGCCGCTGTCGGCCGAACTGATGCTGGTGAACGTGCAGACCGGCAAATGCATCACCATCGCCGGCGGCGTCAGCACGGAGAACAATGTCGACGCCGTGCAGTTCGACTGCGATAACGATCCTTCCCGTTCCTGGAAGCTGGTCGAGAAGGGCGACAATATCTACCAGATCCGCAACGTGCAGACGCGCAAGTGCCTGACCATCGCTGGCGGTGTGAGTACCGACAATAACGTGCGGGCGCTGCAGTTCGACTGCGACGACCACCCGTCGCGCACGTGGCGCATCGCCGACGTCACCGGCAGCGGCCTGCATCAGATCCGCAATGTGCAGACGAACAAATGCCTGACCATCGCGGGCGGCGTCAGCACGGCGAACAACGTCACCGGTGTGCAGTTCGATTGCGACAGCCATCCGTCGCGCCGCTGGGTCATCCGGCTCAAGCTGTAGGCCCCAGCGTTTCTGGGGTCTTCCTTATTTTCCCTTCACCTGCTCGGCCGTGGCCTGCTTCGACTTGGCCAGCTGCTTGCCCGGCGCGGGCGCCGTCGGCTTGGCTTGCGCCTGCGCCACCAGCTTGCCGCAATCGACGCCGTCGCCGCCGCCATGGATCAGCGGCAGCACGGCCGCCACCGGTGCGGCCAGGGTGGCCAGCGCGATGGCGCCGCCGGCCCGCATCGCCAGCACGCCCTTGTCGATGTCCACGTCGGGTTTCTTGAAGCTGCCGCGCACGTAGATGGGCGAACGCAGCGAGACGATGCGCAGGCCCTTGCTGTCGGGCTTCAAGGTCAGGTCCATGCGTTCCTGTGCCAGGCTGACGGCACCGTTGATATGGATGGTGGCGTCGGTGGTGTCGACGATGAACGAGCGGGTCTGCGCGATGCCGTTGGTGACGGCGAAGTCGCCCGCCAGGCAGTTCAGGTGCACGGGCTTGTCGCCAGCCAGCTTGGTGACGATGATGCTGCCCACGTTGAGCCCCATCTGTTCCAGCAGCAGCTTGCTGACGGTGCCATCCGTGATGACGGTCTTCAGTTCGCCGTTCGACTTGGCCAGCAGGGTGGCCACGGAGTCGCCGGTGGCCGACAGCTTGGCTTCGGCATTGATCTCGCCCACCGTGGCCTGCTTCTGCGGCATGTTCGGGAACAGCTGATTCAGCTTGATGTGGCGGCCCTTGACGTCCAGGTTGGCGGCAATGGCATCCTTCACCTGGCGGCCGCTGCCGTCGAGCTTGACGGTCGAGGCCATGCTGCCGCCGGCGAACTCGAAGTTCAGGGGTGTCAGTTTCAGCACGCCGTCGTTCAGGTGGAACTCCGTGTACAGCTTGCTGATGGGCAGTTGCGCCGTGCGCGTGATGCGGTCGGCCTTGAAGCTGACGTCGGCATCGATGCTCTTCCAGCGCTCGGTGCGGAATTTCTCCACCGGCAGCACCTTGTCGGCCGGCTGCACCGTCTCGACGCCCCGTTCCTTCTTCTTTTCATTCGAGTCGGCGCCCACCAGCGGGCCCAGGTCGGCGAACTGCAGCAACTTGCTGTGCACGTTTCCTGTCAGGTGGCCACGCGGCTTTTTCTGCTGGTAGGCCAGCTTGCCGCCGATGTCGCTCGATCCTACCCTGCCCGTGAAGTTATCGTAGGTCCAGGTGCTGCTGCCTTTCTTCAGTTCGCCGATCAGGCGGCCCTGGGTGGAGAAGGGCGGCGTTTCGGGCAGCACCAGGCCCGTGATCGGGTACAGGCGCGCCATGCTGGCGCCGGACACCTTCAGCCGCATGTCGATGCCGGCCAGCCTGGCCGGATTGGTCAGGGTGCCTTCGGTCGACACGCTGACCAGGCCGATCTTCGCGTCCGCCACGATGGGGAAGGGCACGCTGGCATCCTGCAGCGACAGCACCGCGCCCGTCTTGCCGTCGCCGCGGATCGGCGCGTCGTTCCACTTGCCCGTCAGCTTCCAGCCGACGCCGTACTTCGGGTCGTTGTCGAGCGTGTCGACCTGGGCGGTTGCATCGATCTTTTCGATGGCGTCGACGAAACGGATGCTGCCGCGGCTGAACACGAGGCGGTCCAGGTCCAGCTTCCAGTTCGATTTCTTTTCCTTCTTTTCGAAGGTCCAGTTGTTGCTGCCGTCCTGGATCCGGCGCAGGTAGACGTCGGGCGACTGGAACGACAGTTCCGGGATCGAGATGGTCTGGTGCAGGAGCGCGAACGGGTTGATCGAAAAGGCGATGGCGCCGACCTTGGCCATGTCGGCCGGCGCCGGCTGCTTCGCGTCCGCCAGTGCCGTCACCATCGCGGGCGGATTGCCCAGATGAACGTCCTTGGCCACCAGGTGGGGCCAGGGGAACCAGTCCCGCCACGTGCGGTCGGCCGGCGCGCGCCGTTGCTTTTCCCACGTCAGCGACAGGTCGCCGCGGATTTCAAAGGGGCGCTCGATGGCTTCGCTGGTTTTCGCGTTCAGCCAAGGACGCGCCTTGTTCCAGTCGTACGTCAGCAGCACGACCAGGGCGATGGCAGGAATGGCGACGACGGTGCCGCCCACGGCAAGGGCGATCTTCTTACGGCGAGGCATGGTCATGGCAGGGCCTTTGTAGTTTTGAGTCCATCTTCAACATAACATCGATAGGGCTTTTGACAATGTGCGGTTCCGCACGGTACCACCGGCCGGCATGACCGCAAAGCGTTGCGCCGATGTGAGAGATTGTCGCGCTTTTCGCCATATGTGCGGCAGCGTACTGATGGAGTGTTGCTCTTCCGGCTATAACTTCAGTCACGATCACTGTTTAACGTTTGAGGAGAAAAAGAAATGAGCCCTCGTCTCACCCTGCCGGCCCTGTTTGCCACCGCCATCCTGCTGTCGGCTTGCGCCAGCCAGAAAACCCCTGCCACGGCCGATGTCGCCGTCTCCCGTGCCGCCGTTGAAAACGCCGCCCAGGCCGGCGCCGCCGAACTGGCACCGGCCGAACTGACTTCGGCCCGCGAGAAATTCCAGCGCGCTAACCAGGCCCTGAAGGAACGCGATTACAAGCTCGCTTCCGAGCTGGCCACCCAGGCCCAGGCCGAAGCGAAGCTGGCGCAGAGCAAGGCCACGTCGGCCAAGGCCACCGGTGCCGCCGAGGCGGTCCAGGAAAATATCCGTGTGCTGCGCGAGGAACTCGATCGCGCCAACAGCAATACCAAATAAGCCCAAGAACAGGAGCACATGATGAAGAAAATGTTGAACCGTAAAGCCATCACGCCCGTCCTGCTGTCGCTCGTCATCGCCATCTCGGCGTGCAGCTCGGCACCGATCACCACCAGCACGCTGGACCAGGCCCGCAGCGATTTCACGGCCGCGCAAGGCGCCTCGGTGCCGCAGCTGGCACCGAATGAATTCAAGGCCGCTTCCGAGGCCCTGAACGCCGCCAACGCAGCCGCCGCCAACCGCGAAGACCTGGCCAAGATCGACCAGCTGGCCGCATTGGCCAAGACCAAGATCGCCACCGCCCAGGAAGTGGCCCGCACCAAGCGCGCCGAAGGCGACCTGGCCAAGTCCGGTGCGGAACGCGAACAGATCCGCCTGCAGGCCCGTACCGCCGAAGCCGAAGCGGCACGCCGCAACGCCGAGCAGGCCCAGCGCGATGCCGAGGCCGCCAAGGCCCAGGCCGAGCAGGCCACGGCTGCCACGCGCGATGCCCAGGCCCAGACCCAGGCCCTGGCCGCCCAGCTGGCCGAACTGCAGGCAAAGAAAACCGAGCGTGGCATGGTCGTCACCCTGGGTGACGTACTGTTCAACACCGACCAGGCCGTGCTGACCTCCGGTGGCCAGGCCACCGTGCAGAAGCTGGCCAATATCCTGCGCGAGAATACCGACCGCACCGTGCTGGTGGAAGGCTTCACCGACAGCACCGGTTCGACCGCGCACAACCTGGAACTGTCGCAGCGCCGCGCCGAAGCCGTACGCTCGGCACTGACCCAGATGGGCATCGACCGCAGCCGCGTCGAAACGCGCGGTTACGGCGAAGCATATCCCGTGGCCGGCAACGCGTCGGCGGGCGACCGCCAGCTGAACCGCCGTGTCGAGATCGTGCTGTCCGAAGCGGGCAAGCCGATCCAGCCGCGCCGCTAAGGCACCACCCGATCCACGAAGAGGAACATCATGTCCGATAATACCCAACCCCAGGCCAGCGGCATCGATACCGCGGCCATCCGGGAAGCCGCCCAGAACATGGCGGACGGCCCGGTCACGGCAGGCTACAAGGGCGACCGCGAAGCCGTGCTGAAAATGCTGAACGATGCGCTGGCCACCGAGCTGGTCTGCATCAACCGCTACAAGCGTCATTACTACACGGTCAGCGGCCGCGCCAATTCGGGCATCAAGGCCGAATTCCTCGAGCATGCCGGCGAGGAAGCGCAGCATGCCGACTGGCTGGCCGAGCGGATCGTCCAGCTGAACGGCCAGCCCGACTTCAACCCGGCCACCTTGCCGGCGCGCAGCCACGCCGAGTATGATGAGTCGCTGGAGGTGCAGTCGATGGTGCGTTCGAACCTCATTGCCGAGCGCGTTGCGATCGAGGCCTACCGCCAGATGATCGAGCGCATCGGCGATACCGATCCCGTCACGACCCAGCTGTTGGTCAAGATCATGGCGGAAGAAGAAGAGCACGCCGACGACATGCGCGATCTGCTGGAATGATTCGTTCTACCAATAAATAACCGCTTTGTTTTCACTTCGGGAACGGGCCGGTGCAGCAGCGTTCGCACCGGGTCCGCGTTCCTTCAATACTGCCAAAAAAGGAGCATCATCATGCTGGAAAATAACATCAGTACCGTTAACAACGACGTGAAAACTCTGGTCAAGGATGCCCAGGCCCTGTTCACCGCCGCCACCGCGCTGACGGGCGAAAAAGCCGAGGAACTGCGCGGCCGCGGCATGCGCGCCCTCGACACGGCGCTGGCCAAGGCCCAGGAAGCCCAGGTCAAGGCCGTCGAATCGGGCAAGCAGGCCGCCGCCACGACGGATGCCTATGTCAAGGACAACCCATGGCGCTCGGTCGCCGTGGCGGCAGGCGTCGGCCTGCTGGTTGGCGTCATCGTTGGCCGCAAATAATCGCCCGTGCCCGGAGACGATATGGAACACTCCGAGCCACGTGCCCCCGGCCTGATCGGCTCGCTGACCGGGGTGGTCAAGAACAGCCTCCGGCTGGTCCTGTCGCGCATCGAACTGGCGGCGCTGGAACTGTCCGAGGTGCGCCGGCACCTGGTCGAGCTGTCGGTGCTGTTCGCCCTCGTGGTGCTGGCGGCGTGGTTCGCCATCGCCTTCGGCACGGCCACCTTGATCTACCTGGTCTGGGATGCGCTGGGCTGGAAGATCCTGCTGATCCTGGCGGCCGTCTTCGCCGTCATTGCCGTGGTGCTGGTGATGACGATCAAGAAGATGATCCTGCAGGGCAGGCTGGCGCTGTCTGCCACGATGGCCGAGCTGAAGGCCGATCGCGATATGTTGTTGTGAAAGGATAGCGATGAGCGACAAGCATGAAAACGCGACGGCCTATGCAACGGCGAAGGCCCGGCTGCTCAAGGAAGGCGAGCTGCACCGTCTGATGGTGATGCAGTCGAAGCAGCACGTGGCGCACGCGCTGCATCCCGAGGTGCTGCTGCACGGCGCCGTCGACATGGGCATCGCCGCCGTGCAGGCGCGCTTTGCCGGCCTGCTGGCGGCCAAGCTGCCGGGCATCGGCGGTGGTGGTGGTGGCGGCGGGGGGGGCGGGCTGTCCGGCATCCTCGGCGGCATCAACTACAAGGCCCTGATGCCGGTGGCGATCACGGTGGCTTCGTTCATCCAGAAGCGCCGCTTGACCAAGCCGGCGCTTGCGCTGGGGACGGTTGCGGCCGCCGCGGCGGGCTGGTATTACCGTCGCAAGCAGAAGCACCCGCATTGACACGAGCCCGATCCGGGCCGCGCACCGAAAACGCCGCTTTCGCGGCGTTTTTTTCGTGCGCGCTACAATGGTGGCTACACTTCCCGAAGGAGCCGCCTTGGCGCAATCTCCCGAACTTCCCGTCAATCGCCTGAACCCGTCCGGCCTGCGCATCGTGCTGGTGCTGCAAGGCGGCGGCGCCCTCGGCGCCTACCAGGCGGGCGTCTACCACGCGCTGCACGAGCATGGCCTCAGTCCCGACTGGGTAGTGGGCACGTCGATCGGCGCCATCAACGCGGCCCTGTTGGCAGGCAACCGCCAGGCCGACCGCCTACGCCGGCTGCGCCAGTTCTGGGACGGCATTGCCCACCACGACGCGCTCGATCCCGCGCGCCTCACCGAGGACGGGCGGCGCGCCAATATCTGGCTGTCGACAATGGACACGCTGCTGCGCGGCGTCAACGGCTTCTTCAAGCCGCGCCCCTTCGGCATGTTCGCCGCCGGCCTGCCGGTGCCGCCGGAGGAGGCCGGCTTCTACGACACGGCCGAGCTGGCGACGACGTTGAAGGAACTGGTCGACTTCGATTACCTGAACAGTCCCGAAGGCATGCGCCTGACCGTCAATGCGCTGCGCGTGCGCTGCGGCTCGCTGACCAGCTTCGACAGCCGCGACGGCAATATCTGTGCAGAGCACATCCGCGCAAGCGGCGCGCTGCCGCCCGGTTTCGCGCCCGTGCGCATCGATGGCGAACTGTATTGGGATGGCGGGCTGTACTCGAACACGCCGCTGGAAACCGTGCTGGCCGACCGCTCGCAGGCCGACACGCTGTGCTTCATGGTGGACCTGTGGAGCGCCGAGGGGCCGGAACCGCGCACGCTGGAGGAAGTACAGACGCGCCAGAAGGACGTCACTTTCGCCTCCCGCTCGCGCCGGCACCTGGAGGATTACGTCAACACTCGCACCTTGCAGCAAAAGCTGCGCGCGATGTACGCCCGCTTGCCGGACGAGGAAAAAAGCGCCGAGGGCGCGCGCGAGCTCGACGCGCTCGGCTGCGGCAGCACGCTGCACGTGGTACGCCTGCCGTACGCGGGGCGCGACTGGCAGATGGCGATGAAGGACATCAATTTCTCGAAGGGCTCGATCGCGTGGCGCTGGGACCAGGGCTACCGTGACGCGCTGCGCGCCATCGGCGCGGCCGGCTGGCTCAACGAAGTGGTGGAGGATACGCCGCTGGTGGTGCATGAGCTGCCGCCGCGGGTGGGGCAGGAGAAGGTGGCCTGAGGGGCCGGGCCGGCACATCCGGGGGCACCGCTGTGCGCGCGCCCCGTGCCTTGGCCGGCCCGTGGATCGTCCTACTCGGACTTGCCCGTCGTTTCGTGCACGCCGCCCATCTGGTTCGACGCGGCGACCAGTTCACGCACGTTGGCCAGGTCCGTCTTATAGGTCTGGCGGGCTTCCTTGACGCAGTTGCTGCGTTCGCTCGCGGCCATGCGCTTGCATTCGGCCAGCGATTCGTTCAGCGCAGCGGCGATTTCTTTTTTCTTTGTTGCGATCTGCGCTTTTTCCGACGTGTCTTCCTTCAGCCAGCGCGCCGGTTCGCCACGGGCCAATTCCCGTTGCTGGTGCTGCTCCGTCGCGGCCGGGGTGGCCTGGGCGGCGACGTTGCCGACCAGGCCGCAGGCCAGCGCGCCCGTCAGCAGGGCGCCCATCAAGGTCTTGTTCATTATTGTTCCTCCATAAAAGGGAAGGGGCGCACCTGGCGCCCCCCGTTGCCTTACAACCTGCCTGTCAACAACATGATCAGCAGGATCACGACTATCAGTCCGGCGATACCGCTGGGAGCATAACCCCAGCTGCGGCTGTGTGGCCACGTCGGCAGCGCCCCGATCAGGACAAGTACCAGAATAATCAAAAGTATGGTGCCCATGAGTGCTCCTTGTTGTGCGTTCTATTGTGCGCTTGATTCGGGCTTTCGCCCACTTTGGCAGGGCCGCCCGCCGGGCGCGGCCCTGTCAATCCGGTTGCTGCAAAAGCGATGCTACTGGGTGTTACCTGAAGCTGAGCTCAACCGCGCAAGGTCGACCGTATCGGGTCGGTAGCGGCTCAGTAGCGATAAACGCGGCCGTCCACCATGCGCACCCGGCTGCCCTGGCGCAGGTCGTAGGCGCTGTCCTGGTTGACGGTGCGGTAGTCGCCGTTATCCAGCCGCACATTGATCTGGTAAACATCGTGCGGCGCATTGCGGTTCGATTCGATCTTGTTGCCGGCCAGCGCACCGCCGATGGCACCGGCTGCCGTGGCGGCGGTACGGCCGCTGCCCGAACCGATCTGGTTGCCGACCAGGGCACCGACCAGGCCGCCCGCGACGGCGCCGGCACCGCTGGTGGCGGGATCGACCCGCACGACCTGGATCGACTCGATGGTGCCGTAGCTGGCCGAGTCGGCGCGGCTGTAATTGGTGTCGGCCACCGGGGTATTGCTGGCGCAGCCGGTCAGGGCGGCAACGGCGATCATCGTGGCGGCGAGGGTGTGAGTAGTTTTCATGATGTCCTCCTCAAAGTAGTGCTGTCAGACTAATCACACTCGGCCGGCGGGTCTGTGCGATGACGCACCGTGACCTGTCGAGTCCGATTGTTGCAAAAAGTGCAGTCCTATGTTCGCCAGCGTACAGAATGTTTAGCGCAACTGTAGGACACTGTTGTCATTGCATCACACAACGGAGAAAAGATGAACACGCTCTCGAAGTCGCGCCTCCGTGCCGTGTCCCTGCTGGGGACGCTCCTGATCGCAACGAGCACCAATGTCTTCGCCGCGGCCTCGCCGGAAGCGAAGGCGCTGTACCAGAATGCCAAGGCCGCCGCGACAGCCGAATACAAGCTGGCACGAGCCCGCTGCGACGCCATCGCCGGCAATCCGAAGGATGTCTGCGTGGCCGAAGCGAAGGCTGCGCGGGTACGGGCCGAAGGCGATGCGACGGCGCAGTACAAGAATACGCTGCGTGCCTATACGACGGCGCGCAAGGACATCGCCGAAGCGGACTATGGCGTGGACCGCGCCCGCTGCGAGGCGCTGACCGGCAACGACAAGGATGTCTGCATCACGCAGGCCAAGTCCACCCGTACGGCGGCACTGGCCGATGCGCGGGCCGACAAGAAAGTGATCGAAGCGCGCAACAATGCGCGTGAAGACAAGCGTATCGCCGAATACAAGGTCGCCGCCGAGAAGTGCGACGCCCTTGCCGGCACAGCCAAGGAGCAATGCGTCTCGGCTGCGAAATCCCAGTTCGGTTATTGACCGACTGACTACCAGCTCGTTCCCGGGCATTTTTTGACCACACCAAGAAGGAGAAACATCATGAAAATCGCTCAAAAAGTTGTTACCGCCGTGTTTGCAGCCGCCACCGTCTTCTCCGTTGTCGGTTGCGCTTCCACCTCGACCAAGGAAGGCACCGGCGAGTACGTCGATGACGCTGTCCTGACCACCAAGGTCAAGGCTTCCATCTTCAACGAGCCAAGCCTGAAATCGACGGAAATCAACGTTGAAACCTTCAAGGGCACCGTGCAGCTGTCCGGCTTCGTGGCCCAGCCAGGCGACATCACCAAGGCCGGCGAAATTGCGCGCGGCGTGAAGGGTGTGCAGTCGGTGAAAAACGACATCCGCGTCAAGTAAGAAGGGCGTGGCCGGCGCCGCCTTCGGGCGGTGCCGGCACCTGTCACCATGGACCGCCCGCCACCTCTCGGATCACCCGTCGAACTTCCACCGCTGCAGACGTCGCCCGAAACCGGCACCGAGCAAGCGGGCAAGCTGCAACTGCCGCTGCACGTAAACGCACGCGGCCTGGCCCTGGGCATCATCGCCACCGTCGCCTTCCTGTACGCCCTGCAATGGTCGCGTAATTTCCTCGTTCCCCTGCTGCTCGGCATCTTCATTGCCTATACCCTGAACCCCGTCGTCACGTGGCTCGAGCGCCTGCGCATCAAGCGCATCTTCGGCGCCACCCTCGTCACGGCCGCCATCCTGGGCGGCACTGCCGTCACGATGGACAAGGTGCATGGCGAATTCCAGAATATCGTCGAAGAACTCCCCACCATTACCCATAAGCTGTCGCGCCTGCTGGCGTCGACCACCAGCAGCAGCACCAGCACCTTGTCGCGCATCCAGGCCGTCGCCAACGAAATCGAGCAGGCCACGGCCGGCAACCAGGCGCGCCGTGCCGCCAAGCGCCAGCAGCCGGCCACGGCCGAAGCGGCCGGCGGCATCCGCGTGATGGACTGGGTCTGGATCAGCGCGCGTGGCGTGGCCGGCATCCTCAGCCAGGCCACGATGGTGATCTTCCTCGTGTTTTTCCTGCTGCTGTCGGGCGACACGTTCAAGCGCAAGCTTGTCAAGCTGACGGGACCGTCGCTGTCGAAGAAAAAAATTACCGTGCATATCCTGGAGGACATCAACACGTCGATCCAGGCCTATATGTTCATGCTGCTCGTGACGAACGTCTTGCTGGCGCTGCTGATGTGGGTGGTGCTGCGCGCCATCGGCCTGGAGAACGCCGGCGCCTGGGCTATCGTGGCCGGACTGCTGCACATCATGCCTTACTTCGGCCCCCTGTTGATCACCAGCGCCACCGGCCTGGTGGCCTTCCTGCAGTTCGAATCGCTGCAGATGGTGCTGCTGGTCACGGGCGCCTCGTTGGGCATCGCCACCCTGGTCGGCACCTTTGTCACAACCTGGATGACAGGACGCATCGCCCGCATGAACGCGGCCGCCGTCTTCGTCAGCCTGCTGTTCTGGGGCTGGCTGTGGGGCGTATGGGGCCTGCTGCTGGGCGTGCCCGTGATCGTCATCGTCAAGGTCGTGGCCGAGCGGGTCGAGGGCATGGAAGTGGTCGCCGAGCTGCTGGGGGAGTAGGGCGGCCGGACCGCCCCGGTGATGCACCGAATAGCAAACGATGGGGCGGCTGACGGTTATGGGGGCTGCTGTACAATCCCTGCAAGCAAACAAAATAACCCGACCATGCTGAAGATCGCGTTCGATACGCTGATGCGCCTTGCGCTGGCATCGGCTGCCGTCAAGGCGCCGTGCAGCTGCAACAAGGTGCCGGTAGACGCCTGGAGCGCGTTGCCGATGACGCTTCAACTGGACCGCTTCGAAAATATCGGCGTGCTGTTCGACGACCCTTATGACGAGCCGACATTCGCCGAGTACCATCCGGCGGGGACGCGCTACGACAGCGCCGATGCGCCGATCGCGCCTGGGTTCTATCCCTATAATCGCTGCACCGTGGCGCGCTGCCTGGACTGCGGGCGCCATTACCTGCGCTATAACGAGGCCGGCGGCTATTTCACGGAGTTGCGTATCCGCGCATTGCGGCCGGAACTGATCGTCGATACGGACGCGCGCGCGGATTAATCCGGCGCGAGCACGGCCAGCCAGCCATATTTACACCTTTCAAAATACTCCTGGCCGGCAGCATTGCCGAACCATTCAAGGCCGGCAGTGGCCGGCGGCTTGCATTCCAAGCGTCACGCATGATCCCTCCGGTGCCGCTGCAGTCAATCCGGTTACGCAGCGCGCCGGTATGCCCGGCCGGTATGGGGTGCGCCCGGGTGCGCCCGGCAGCCTCGGTCCGGTCGACGCACTGGCGCTTGGCGCGGACGGCAAGGGGTATGTCATCAGTGGGAACGCCGTGCTGCGTATTGTCCAGTAAAGCCATCTTCGCGCGCGCCGTCCGCGACGGCTGCGCCAAGAAAAACGCCCGTGGCGGCCGGTGCAATCCAGCGGCCACGGACGTTGTCCTTGCATGCCTGTTCACTTCAGCTTCAGGCGTCCCTGCTCATCGCGGGGATGGTGCTTCAGGCTGCCCAGCCGCAAGGCGTACTGGCGGGCGAACTCGGCGCCGAGGAAGAAGATCTGGGCCGAGTAGTACACCCACAGCAGCACGGCGATGGTGGAACCGGCGGCGCCGAAGCTGTTGGTGACGCCGCTATTGCCGATATATGCGCCGATGCCGAACTTGCCCAACATGAACAGCAGCGCCGTGCCAATGGCGCCGATGATGACGTCCTGCCAGCCCAGCTTGATGCGGGGCAGCATCTTGTAGATGACGCCGAACATCGTCGAGATGACGATAAAGCTGATCACGTGGTTCGCGATCGTGATGAAGAAGGTGGCTTGGGGCCAGTAGCTGCTCCAGAAGCGCTGGAAGATTTCCAGGGCGGCGCTGACGACGAGGGACGTCAGTAGCAGGAAGCCCAATGCCAGCACCATGCCGAAGGACAGCAGGCGGGTGCGGACGGTGTCCCATACGGTGTTGCCGGTGATCGGCGGCAGCTGCCAGATATCGTCCAGGCTCGTCTTCAGTTCCGCGAAGACGCTGGTGGCACCGAACAGCAGCAGGGCGCCGGCGATCATTGTTGCGATGCGGCCTTCGCTTTCATTCTTGGCGCCGGCCAGGATCAGCTGGATCGCTTCCGCGCCCTGCGTGCCCATCATGCCGCGCAGCTGGTTGAAGAGTTCGCCTTGGGCGGCTTCCTTGCCATAGAAAAAGCCCGCGATGGCGATCACCAGCACGAGGATCGGCGCCAGCGAGAACAGGGTGTAGAAGGCCAACGCCGCGCCCTTGCTGCTGCCCCGGTGGTCGAACCATTCCATGATGGCGCAATACCCCAGTCCGGGCAGTTTCTTGGCCACGTGAGGAAACTTTCTCCAATTCATTATCTTCTCCGCAAAAAACAAAAAGGGGCAGACGCCCCTTTTTGCATGGTCAGACGAACGGCTTAGTTGACGCGGCGCTCGATGGTGATCTGTTCCACTTCGACGCGACGGTTCGGTTCCAGGCACTTGATCAGGTCAGCACGCTTCTTGTTGTTGCACTGAACCACTGGCTCGGATTCGCCCTTGCCCTGGGTATCCAGGCGGTCCGCGCCGACACCCTTGCTGACCAGGTATTCCTTGACGGCGACGGCGCGACGCTCGGACAGTTTCTGGTTGTATGCATCCGAGCCCAGGCGGTCGGCGTGGCCCGTGACGGTGATGCCGGTCACGGTGGTGTTTTCGTTCAGCACGCGGGCGATATCGTCCAGCTTTGGCTGGTCACCGCGCAGTTTCGCGCTGTTGAACTCGAACAGTTCGGTGGTCGACATCGTCACTTTCTCGAAACGCGCTGGCGGCGGTGGCGGTGCCACCGGTGCTGGCTGCTCGACCACTGGCGTTGGCGCCGGTGCCGGTGCCGGAGGCGCGGCGACGGTCGGGGTCGGGCCGAAGGCGAAGTTGAAGCCGACGTTGGCGACGACGTTGTTCGAACGGTCGTGACGGAATTCATCGCTGCCGATGAAACCGTAGACGCTGCGCACGTCGGCCTGGAACGATACGCGGTCGTTGATGACGGACTGGAAGCCCAGGCCGGCATTGACGTATGGCGACGTGCGGTGCGGCTGAGCCAGGCTCAGGCGACGGTTTTCCTTGTCGCGCTCGGCGCCGATACCGAACAGGATGAACGGACGGAAGGTTTGACGCGAGAACATGTACAGCGCGTCCACGCCCAGCGTCTGCTGTTCGTAGCGGGCGCCGTTTTCACGCGAACGGCCATACGTGTAGCCCATCTGGATATCCCAGTTCGGCGACACGGCTTTACCGAATTTCAGGCCCGCGCCGTAACCGGTCTTGTCGGTTGCCCAGTCGGAGTCAGGCTTGATGCCCATGACGCTCGGCTGGAAATACCAGTTTGGATTGATGTTGGCATCCTGCGCCGAAGCGGCGAAGGAAGCGCACAGCAGAGCGGCTGCGATAGCGATATTGTTAATTTTTTTCACTGAAAACTCCTGATGCGTTGAAAGGATAACTTGATGCGACAGCAATTCTAAAAGGAGGCGCGGGTTCCTGCTCTTCTTTTATATTGCAGCTTTTGCATTGCTGTTAGGTCAAGTGTAGGCGGGACCGCGCCAAGCCTTCGGTGCGCTAGCGCACCTAAAGCTTGCGGTAGAACAAATGTGTGGTGATTCCACAACATTGTCGGATGCGGAACCCCTGTCCCGTTGCGTTGTCGAACAAATATCACTATAGGACAGCTTGCGAAAGTGCATCGGGTTTGCATGCAAGTGCCTACAACCTAGCAACACATCAGAAACAAGTCGGGCGATAGCGATTAGCTCATTTGTGTTCGTTGCCGCACAGACTTGTGTAACGCATAAGCGCATTCTTGAGTCTAAGGAAACACAAGATACAAGATGTGGCACGGCCTCCCCCGGTTACCGTGCCTTCGGGCTACCGTTATAAGGAGTGTTCAAATGCATGCAATCCGAGAAACCCACGACCTGTCGAACAGCGATGTGATGGCCGCTCACGCCGAAGTGCGCGAGGGCTCGTCTTCGACCAGCAAGCCACGCCTGGCGCTGGTCGAGCGCCCGGGTCCCGGTACCGAGCGCAAGGCATTGTCGCTGGCGCCGATCGAGCGTGTGCGTTCCACCTCGGCCACGCTGCGTCGCATCGAGAACATGCAAAAGCTGATCGGTGAACTGCAGAACCATGAAATGCTGGCCGACGAAATCGCCTGGTTCCTGAAGTTCTCCCCATCCGGCGCCCGCAAATATATCCGCGACCTGCGCGAAGCAGGCGTGATCGAACTGGCCCGTTATATCGAAGGCACCGCCACCTACCTGGGCAAGGCCGTCTACCGCCTGACTCCGGATGCCGAGCGCGTGCAGGCCTTCCTGGCCGCCATCGTGCAGCCGAAACGTGAAGGCGCGCCGCCACGCAAGGAACGTCCGAGCCTGCGCGAGCAGAGCATGGCCGGCAGCGGTCGCCACTTCCACATCCTGGCCGACGACACCCATTACGCCATTCGTGTCAACCGTGGTCCCGTGACCCGCGATCCACTGGTGGCGGCCCTGTTCGGTGCGCCCCAATCGCTGCAGAAGGCCCAGCAATAAAGTAGTCGAGCAAGCCGGCGCGGCTCCCGTGGCCGCGCCGCTGCCGTTGAATTGCCGGTAACACACCCCATCTGTGGCGGACGTGTTCATCATGGACGGCAGAAAATGGAAGCATTGCTCAGTATCTCCCTGGTGGCGCTGGCCCTGGCCACGCCATTCTGGTATCCCCGCTGGACCCTGAAGCGTGCCCTGGCCCGACCCCTGCCGCCGGAAGCCCTGCAGACGCTGCGCCACTACATCCCCGTCTACGACCGCATGGACCCCGCCTTGCAGCTGCAGTTGCAGCGCCTCGTCGTGCAATTTCTCCACCAGAAAAAATTCGTCGGCTGTGCCGGCCTCGACGTGACCGACGAGATGCGTGTCGCCGTCGCCGGCCTGGCCTGCATGCTGCTGCTGAACCGCCCCAGCAAGGTGTACCGGCCCCTGCGCGCCATCCTGCTGTACCCGGGCGCCTTCGCCGCGCCGCGCCGCGACGTCGGCCCTGGCGGCATCGTCACCGACGTGCACCAGACCATGTTGGGCGAATCGTGGGAAGACGGGCGGGTCGTGCTGTCCTGGGACGACGTCGCGCGAGGCGCGCGCGACTGGAACAGCGGCCACAACGTGGCCCTGCACGAGTTCGCCCACCAGCTCGACAGCGAGTCGGGCAGCACCAATGGCGCACCCTACCTGGGCAGCCCGGAAAACTACCGCAGCTGGTCCGCCGTGCTGTCGCGCGACTTCGCCCACCTGCGCCAGGCCGCCTGGGCCGGCGATCCCCATAGCGTGCTGGACCATTACGGCGCCACCAATCCGGCCGAATTCTTCGCCGTCGCCACCGAAACCTTCTACGGCAAGCCGTGGCAGTTACGCGAGCGCCATCCGGCCCTGTACGACGAGCTGCGCAAGTATTACCGCGTCGACCCCTGCGCATGGCAGGACGCGCCCGTGCCCGAACCCATGCCGGAACCGCTGGCCATGCCACAACTGCCGGCCAACCGCTCGTTCGCCTGGGCCAACTGGTAATGGACTTCGAGGACTTCGACTCGCTGTCGGCGCCACCGGCGGCCTTGCCGCACAGCGCCTCGCCCCTGGTTCGGCTGCAATACCTGATCGACAATACGCCCGCACTGATCTACTGCACCGTGCCCAGCGGCGACTTCAAGATGACCTTCGTTAGCAACAACGCCTTCAACATGCTGGGCTACCGGCCCGACCAGATGCTGGCCGACCCGAATTTCTGGTTCGATCACATCCACCCGGAGGACGCGCCCGGCATCGTCGCGAGCCTGGCCCAGGTATTCACGGAAGGCCAGCGCGTCTATGAATACCGTTTCCGCGCGGCCGACGGGCGCTACCTGTGGATGCATGACACCTTGCGCCTGATCCGCGACGACGCCGGCCGGCCGCTGGAGGTGATCGGGGCGCTGACCGACATCACCGACCGCAAGGCGATGGAGGAAGCGCTGCAGGCCAAGGGCGTCGAGCAGCAGCAGCTGATCGTCAAGCTGCGCGAGGCCCACGAGCAATTGCTGCAGTCGGAGAAAATGGCCTCGATCGGCCAGCTGGCGGCAGGCATCGCCCACGAGATCAACAACCCCATCGGTTTCGTCAATTCCAACATGGGTTCGCTGCAGGCTTATGTCGGCACCTTGCTGTCCGTGATCGATGCTTACGACGCGGCCGTGGCGGGCCTGCCGGCGCTGGCCGGCCGCATGGCGCCCGTGCGGGCCGAGGCGGACCTGGATTTCCTGCGCGAGGACGTGACGGCCCTGGTGCGCGAATCCATCGACGGCCTGCGCCGGGTCAAGGAGATCGTCCAGTCGCTGAAGGATTTCTCGCGCGTGGGCGAGACCGAATGGCAGCTGGCCGACTTGCACCAGGGGCTGGACAGCACGCTGAACATCGCCTCGAACGAGCTGAAATACAAAGTGACGATCCTGAAGGAATACGGCAAGCTGCCCCGCATCGAATGCCTGGCGTCGCAGCTGAACCAGGTGTTCATGAACCTGTTGGTCAATGCCGGCCAGGCCATCGCCGAGCGGGGCGCCATCCGCATCCGCACGGGCCTGCGCGAGGACTGGGTCTGGATCGAGATCCGCGACAACGGCGCCGGCATCGCGCCGGAACACCTGACGCGCATCTTCGAGCCCTTCTTCACCACCAAGCCCGTCGGCAGCGGCACGGGCCTGGGGCTGTCGCTGTCCTACGGCATCGTCAGCCGGCATGGCGGGCGCATCGAAGTGCAGTCGCAGATCGGCAAGGGCACGGCCTTTACCGTGTGGCTGCCAGTGCGTCCGCCGCGCAAGGACGCCGCCGTCTGAGTCGCGTCAGGCCGGCGCCGCCGCCGCACGAAGATGGGCAGCCGCATGCCGCTCTTGTTCTCGAAATCCTGCACCTGGCCGATGATGCGCGCGTCCAGCACGTGGTCCGCCGCCAGCAGCATCAGGCCTTCGCGGCTGACCAGGTCGCGCGCCAGCACCATGCCGGGCGTCAGCTCGCCCGACAGTATTTCGACGCCGCCATGGCCGTCGCCGACATGGCTGCCGAACGGTCCGTCGATCACCTGGCGGAACGCCGTCACGACGGCAGGGTCGTAGCGCCCGCCGCTGCCATCCAGGATCAGCGAGCGTGCTTCCGGCTCGCGCAGGTGGCGCTGCACCATCCCGCCCTGTTGCAGGTTGTAGTAGTCGGCCACCAAGGCCAGGATGCGCGCGCCCAGCGGAATGGCGAAGCCGACGAGGCCGTCGGGGAAGCCCTTGCCGTCGAAACGCTCCAGCTGGGACCGCACGATGGCGGCGCTGCCGTGCAGGTCTTGCAGCGGCATCAGCAACTGCTGCGCGAGAATCGGATGCTTGCGGTACTGGCCCAGGGCCTGGCCGTTCAGCTGGGTCAGCGGGGTCGACAGCAGCTCGTCCGTGAAGCCGATCTTGCCCAGGTCGTGCAGCAGCGTGGCCACGAACACGTCCTGGGTTTCCTTCGGGTTCAGCTGCAACTGTACGGCGATGCGCCGGGCCAGGTCCGCCATCTGGCGCGCCGAGCCGGCCTGGTTGCTGCCGCGCAGTTCGGCGATGCTGGCCAAAATCTTGATCGTCGTGATGAAGTTCTGCTTGAGCCGGGCATTGGCCGCCATGGCCGCGTCGTGGGCCGCCTGCTGGCGCAGCGCCAGTTGCTCCAGCCGCGTCTTTTCCTGCGCCAGTGCCCGCGTTTCCAGCGCCTGCCGCACCACCAGCAGGATGTCGTGGTCGTCCCACGGCTTGGTGATGTAGCGGTAGATTTCGCCGCAGTTGATGGCCTCGATGATGGAATGGATGTCGGAATACCCGGTGAGAAGCAGGCGCAGCGTATCGGGCCAGCGGGCCCGCACCTGCTGCAGGAAGTGGGCGCCGTCCATTTCCGGCATGCGCATGTCGGAGATGACGAGATCCACGGGTCCCTTTTCCAGCACCTGCAAGCCGGCCGCGCCGCTGGCGGCCGTCAGCACGCGGTAGCCCTCGCCGCGAAACAGGCGGCGCAGGGCGGACAGGATGTTTTCCTCGTCGTCGACGCACAGGAGAGTGGGCAGGGTGGCGTCCGCCGGCGTGGCAGCGGGAGATTCGGACATGGCTTCCTCCTGTGACTGAGGTTGAGGGCCGGAAGGAAGGCGGCGGTTTTATTATACGTCCGGGCAAGTCCATGCGGATATGTGCGTCAGCGTACGGAAACAGGGGGGCAGCCACGGCAAGCTGGCTTGGTTCGATAACGCGGGAGAAAATAATGACAACGATCATCGCAGGACATTTCCAGCTACAAGACCAGGTCGACAGCGCCCGCCAGGCCCTGCTCGACGCGGGCTTTCCCAATGACGGCATCAGTGCCTTCTACGTGAGCCAGCCGGGCCAGCACGCAACCCACCAGCTGGGCGGCGACCGCGACAAGTCGCCCGGCGCCAAGGACACGCCGGAAGGCCTGGCCAAGGGCGCGGCCACCGGCGGCGCCATCGGTGCGGCCATTGGCGCGGCCACGGTGCCGCTGACGGGCCCGATCGGCCCCGTCGTCGGCGGCCTGGTGGGCGCCCACGTGGGCTCGCTGTACAGCTTTTCCGAAATGAAGGACAAGGGCGAACCGGAACAGGGCGGCGAGAACACCGTCGAGCCCCGCTCGCCGGGCATGATGATCGCCGTCGCGCTGCCGGACGGCGACGAAGGGCGCGCCGTGCAAGTGCTGCGTGACCTCGGTGCGAACCGCATCGAAAAGGCCGAAGGCACCATCACCAATGGCGACTGGAAGGATTTCGATCCGCTGTCGCTGCCACGGCTGGTGAACTGACACGCCGCCAGCGCGGGCCGGCAGAACGGGGAGGTCACATGACTCATGCATGGTTGCTGCTCACGGGGCCGGACGGCCGCGACGTGGCCGCCCCGACGGAAGCGCAGCTGGCCGCCGCGTTGGCCCAGGTCTATGACGGCGCCATGCTGGGGCCCGATGGCGCACCGGGCACGGCCGTCCTGAAATTCGGCTATGACGACGGCCTGATGTACCAGCTGGAAGTGGGCAGCGGCGGCGCCATCCGCTATGAGGAATGGTCGGACCGCGATTGCGAGATCGCGCTGGCCGACCCGCGCCGGATGTCGGCCGGCCAGGACGATGCGCTGCAACTGTGGAAGTGGCTGGCCCAGCGGCAGGTGGCGAAGATCCGCGACCAGGACTGGAGCAAGGCCTAGCCCGGCCAGTGCGCCATCAGTGCGCCATCAGCACGGGCATCGTCATTCCGTCCAGCACAGTGCGGGTGACGCCGCCCAGCAGGGTCTCCCGAAAACGCGAATGGCCGAAGGCGCCCAGCACGGTCAGGTCGCAACCCCGTTCCACCGCCAGTTCCAGCAGCGACTCGCCCACTTGCGACGGGCGTTTCAGCAGGCCCTGGCGCGGGCTCGACGCCAGCACCAGTTCGGCCGTCACGTCCTGGCGCTTCAGCCACGCCAGCACGTCGGCGCCGGGCGTCTCGCCGAACAGCACGGGATGCAGGTCCGCGTCGAGAATCGCCACCGTCACCTTGTCGGCCCGCTTCAGCAGGGGCAGGGCGCCGCGCACGGCGCGCGCCGCTTCCTTGCTGGCATTCCAGGCGACGAAAATATCGCGCCCTGGAGCCGGCGCCCCCGCGCTGGCGATGCCGGCCGTGCTGACGGAAATCGACGCACTCGGCCTGGCCGAGTGCGGCACCACCAGCACGGGGCAGGCCGATTCCGTCAGCACCTCGGCAGGAAAGCCGGCTGCGGCACCGCGCTGGTCCGGCAGGGCCTGGCCCACGATGGCCAGGTCGGCGTGGCGGCCCAGCAGCGCCAGGCCGGCGCCCGGTTCGTCGTCCAGCACCCGCTCCTCGAAGGAGTGCACACCCAGTGCGCGCAACTGGGGCCCGAAGCCGGCCAGGGCGCGCGCCGCGCGCTCGCGCAGCACGTCCAGGTGGCGCGCCAGGTTCGGGTCCTGCTCGTCCACCATTTCGTTCTGGTACAGGAAGCGCGATACACCGGTCAGCGCCACGCCGATCACGTGCGCGCCATGCTGCAGCGCCAGTTCGGCCGCCATCAGCACGCGCGCGCGGACGTGGGGCGCTTCGTCCAGGTGCACCAGGATAGTCTTGTAGGTCATGATTGAATTATAGGACCCGTATCGCGGCCCGTGCGCACGGCAGCTTTCAGCGGCGCGCGTGCTGCTCGATGCGAGTCTGACACTTGATGCACAGGCTCGCTTCGGGGCGGGCGTCGAGACGGGAAAAGCCGATGGCTTCGCCGCAGCTTTCGCATTCGCCGTAGTCGCCGGCCTCGAACTTGGCCAGCGCATGGCGGATCGCGGCCAGCTGGACCAGGCGGTGCTCGTCCGCTTCCGCTTCGAGCTGGTTCAGGGTGCGGTTGCTGGCGCTGTCGGCCGGCGAGGTTTCCACTTCCTCCACGGCCGGTGTACGGTTGAACTCGCTGTTCGGACGGCCCGCAAACTGGCCGAGCAGCGCCGCCTTGCGCTGCTCCAGGGCCGCGCGCAGCGCCGCCGACTGTTCCGCAGTGAGCTCGTTCATGTCGTCATTGTAGTCCCGTCACCTGGTTTCTGCAGTGACTCGTCCTTCAGCGCATCGAGGTGCTCGTCCAGCGTTTCCAGCGCCGTCGCCAGGTTCTGCGGATGGGCCGCCAGGATGGCGGCGGCCACGCCGATCAGGCTGCCGGCGATGCCGGCGATCTCCTTGGCCCGGTCGATGCGGCGGATGGTTTCGCGGGCCCGCGCGGCCAGGCTCAGCAGCTGTTGGCCGGGCACGGCCAGGCCTGCCACGGCCAGGCGGGCCGAGTCCACGTACAGGCTGTTGGCGCTCTGGCGCAGCGCGACTTCCTGGTCGAACAGGGCCTGGGCATCGGCCTGCGTGATGCCGCCGGCCGCGCCGTCGGCGGCATCTCCGTCGCCTTCGTCGTTGTCCGTGCGGCCCTGGCCGTTGCGACGGATGGCGCGCATGATGCGCTGGTGCAGCTCGTTGGCGCAGGCGGACAGGCTGTCGGCCAGTGCTTCGATATCGGCGGGCAGTGCGGTGGTGGGGCTCATGGCGTGGCTCCTTGACTGGTGCGGGGAACGGCCGGGCCGGCGGGCGCGGCGACATGGATGCTGGCCGGGGCGACGCCCAGTTCGCGCGTCAGGGCCTGGTACTGTTCGCGCACCGTGTTGACATGGCGGGCCGCCAGGCTGTGGCGCAGGCCCAGCAGACGGTATTCCGTTGCCTTGTCCTGGCGGTGGGCCCGGGCCAGCACGCCCAGCAGACGGTCCTTGCCCTCGTTGGTGAACGGGATTTCCACGTCCAGCATGCCCAGCACGATGGCACGTTCGTTGTCGTGGGTCTTGTCGTAGTAGCGCAGCACCGTGCTCATGGCGTCCAGCGAGACCTGCATGGGCTCGTAGCCTTCGCGCAGCATCGCCAGCACGGCCTCGTCCTGCCTGGCCGCACCGGCGTAGCGGGCCAGCAGGCGGGCCAGGCCGGCGTAGGCGTTGACATGGGTGTCCGAGATGCCGGCATCGGGCCAGGTCTTGATGTTCGTCGCCACTTCCTTGATCTGGCCGCCCATATCGTACTGGCCGTCGCCGGCCAGGGCGCCCAGCGCGCGCATATACGTCACCACCGCTTGTTGGATGGCGATGAAATCGGGATAGGCGTCGCGCCGCTTGGCGTCCAGCTGCTTTTCGCGCTGGTCGGCCGCGCCGGTCAGGTAGGGCTGCTCGCGCTGGTAGGTGTCGCGGTAGCGCTGGCTCAGCTCAGCATAGGATGACAGGGTGGGTGCGCCGGCGGCGAAATCGCGCACCGCTTCCAGCCGCTTCTGGGTGGCGCAGCCGGTCAGCAGCAACACGGCCAGCAGGAACAGCAGCGAAGACAGCGTGCGCAGCCGCAACGGGGCAACAGAGGGAACAACAAGGGGCAGGGCGGACAGGCGAGGCATGGTAATCCTTTCTTGTGACCGGAATCATCATCTTGCTCCCGGCGAATTCGCGCTCATTTGCGCGCGCGCAAAGACAAGCCCAACCGTCCCAGCTTATCGCAATTGCACAACGTCGCGCCAGCCTAATCCGGCCACCGTGCCGCCCTGCGGCCGGTACTCGCAGCCGATCCAGCCGTCATAGCCGAGCTCGTCGATCAGGGCGAACAGCGCCGGATAATCGATCTCGCCCGTGCCCGGTTCATGGCGGCCGGGCGCGTCGGCCAGCTGCAGGTGGCGGATCGACGGCAGGGCGGCGCGCAGGGTCGCGGCCACGGGCTCGCCCATCCGGTGCATATGATAGATGTCGTATTGCAGATACAGGTTGGGGCGGGCACTGACGGCAATGCACTCCAGCGCCTGGGCGCTGTGCTGCAGGAAGTAGCCGGGCATGTCGAAGCCGTTGATGGGCTCGATCAGCACGCCGATGCCGTGGGGTGCGAAGCAGTCGGCCGCGTACTGCAGGTTGGCGATATAGGCCATCCGCGCCAGTGCCGGATCGAGCCCGGGCGGCACGATGCCGGCCATGCAGTGCACGTATGGCACCTGCAAGGCGGTGGCATAGGGAAGGGCGGCCTGCACGCCGGCACGGAACTCGCCGATCCGGGCCGGATCGCAGGCCATGCCCCGGTCGCCGCCATCCCAGTCGCCCGGCGGCAGGTTGTGCAGTACGAGGCGCAAGCCGTTGTCGCGCAGGCGCGCGGCGATGGTGTCGACCTCGTAAGCGTAGGGAAACAGGAACTCGACGGCCTCGAAACCGGCCGCGCGCGCGGCGGCGAAGCGGTCGAGGAAATCGTGTTCGGTAAACAGCATGGACAGGTTGGCGGCGAAGCGGGGCATGGCGGCGTGGGCGTGGTGAAAACGACATGCTAGCAGGTCGGGTCGCAGCGCCAAAAAAAAGACCACCGCAAGCGGTGGTCTTTTCGTCAAGCAGGACCGATCAGCGGCCGCGACCGCCGCCGCCGCCGCCCGTACGGGCCGGTGCCGCGGCGCCGGAGCGCTGGCCACCGGCGCGCGGGGCGCTGGTGCGGGCAGCGCCGCCGGCCGAGGCAGCGCGATTGCCGCCACCACCGTTGCCGGAGCCGCCGCCAGCCGCACGTGGCTTGCCCTGGCCGTTGCCGGCCGGTTTGCCGCGACCGCCACCGCCACCGCCGCCGCCTGCGCGGGGGTTGTTGCGATGGTGGCCGGTGCCGCTGCGCAGCTGGATCGGCTGGGCGCGGGCGGTCGGATCGGGCTCGAAGCCGGCGATCACTTCACGCGGCAGGGTTTGCTTGATGAGCTTTTCGATGTCCTTCAGCATGTCGTGCTCGTCCACGCAGACGAGCGACACGGCTTCGCCGGTGGCGCCGGCGCGCCCCGTACGGCCGATGCGGTGCACATAGTCTTCCGGCACGTTCGGCAGGTCGTAGTTGACCACGTGCGGCAGCTGGTCGATGTCGATACCGCGCGCGGCGATGTCGGTGGCGACCAGCACCTGCAAGGTGCCGTCCTTGAACTCGGCCAGCGCGCGGGTGCGGGCCGACTGGCTCTTGTTGCCGTGGATCGCCATCGCGCCGATGCCATCCGCGCCCAGCTGTTCGACCAGCTTGTTGGCGCCGTGCTTGGTGCGGGTGAACACGAGGACCTGGGTCCACTTGTGCGTGCGGATCAGGTGCGACAGCATCGGGTGCTTCTTGTCGCGGTCGACCGGGTGGATCTTCTGCGCGATGATCTCGACCGTCGAATTGCGGCGGGCCACTTCGATGGTCGCGGGATTGTTCAGCAGGCCGTCGGCCAGGGCCTTGATCTCGTCGGAGAAAGTGGCCGAGAACAGCAGGTTCTGGCGCTTCGCCGGCAGGGCGGCCAGCACCTTGCGGATGTCGCGGATGAAGCCCATGTCCAGCATGCGGTCGGCTTCGTCCAGGATCAGGATTTCCACCTTGCTCAGGTTGACGGTGCCCTGCTGCATATGGTCCAGCAGACGGCCCGGCGTGGCGACGAGGATGTCGACGCCGTGCTTGAGCAGCTTGATCTGCGGATTGATGCTGACGCCGCCGAAGATCACGGCCGAGTTCAGGCGGGTGTACTTGCCGTAGACCTTGACGCTTTCCTCGACCTGGGCCGCCAGTTCGCGCGTCGGCGTCAGGATCAGGGCGCGGATAGGACGAGGAGACGTGTTGCTGGTCAGCGCGGCGCCGAAGGCGTCGGTGGACAGGCGATGCAACACCGGCAGGGTGAAGCCCGCGGTCTTGCCGGTGCCGGTCTGTGCGCCGGCCAGCAGGTCGCCGCCGTTCAGCACGGCCGGAACGGCCTGACTCTGGATCGGCGTCGGCGCCGTGTAACCCGTTTCGGTAACGGCGCGCAGGATCGCGTCGGACAGGCCAAGTTGAGAGAAGGACATGGAGGTACTCGATAAAGAAATCTGCCCCTGCCAGTGTTGGCAGATGGGAATGTATACAGCCGGGCGGAATTACCGCACAGATAGTATAGCAGCAGATTTCAACGGTAATTTCGCGCTGGAAATAAAAAAGGGCGCTTTCGCACCCTTTTTTTGTAACAATGTCACAGACTATTGTTAATTAAGCAAATTCCGTCAGCAAACCGACCAGCTGGCCGAAGACCTTCGGGCCGGCGGCGATGATGTTACCGCTTGTCATGTGGTCGGACTCGCCGTTGAACTCGCCAGCAATGCCGCCCGCTTCCGTTACCAAGAGGGAACCGGCCGCGATATCCCAGGGCTGCAGGCCTTTTTCATAGTAGCCGTCCAGGCGGCCGCAGGCCACGTAGGCCAGGTCCAGCGCGGCCGAACCGGCGCGGCGCACGCCATGGCTGCGCTCGGCGGTGATGGCATACATCTTCAGGTATTCGTCCAGCGCCTTCGGGCTGCCGTTTTTGTAGCCTGTAGCCAACAGTGCGCCGGCGATGCGATCCTGCTTGCGCACGCGGATGCGTTTTTCGTTCAGGTAGGCGCCGGCGCCTTTCTCGGCCGTAAACAGGTCGTTGGCGACCGGGTCGTAGACGAGGCCGAGCGTGATGACGCCGCGCTGCTGCAGGGCGATGGACACGGCGTACTGGGGGAAACCATGGATGAAGTTGGTGGTGCCGTCCAGTGGATCGATGATCCACACGAATTCACTCTCGTCGTTCACATTGCCGGTGGTGCCGGATTCCTCGCACAGGAAGGCGTGGCTGGGGTACGCTTTTTGCAACACTTCAATGATGGCCTGCTCGGCGGCCTGGTCGACGTCCGTCACGAAATCGTTGTGTTGTTTTTCGGTAACACTGACCCGATCCAGGTCGAACGATGCGCGGTTGATGACGGCGGCAGCGCGGCGGGCGGCTTTCACGGCCGTGTTGAGCATTGGATGCATTGCAATTCCCCAAATGGAAGCGCGACCCCGGCACTGCGTACCGGGAGTACGCGCGCTGCAGGATCGGTGCTGTGTGAACAAGAATGAATTAAAGAGCGGTGCGTCGCGACAGGGTAGAATTTGCACCCATCGTCTTCGCCAAACCGCTATTTTAAATGATGCAGCCAGAAATCACATCGTCTCTTTTCACGCGCCTCAGAGTCGTGCTGGTGGAAACCAGCCGCCCCGGCAATATCGGCGCGGTCGCGCGCGCGATGAAAACGATGGGCTTTTCCGACCTCGTGCTGGTCAGTCCCCGCTACGAAGGCGCCTTGCAGCACGAGGAGGCGGTGGCCTTCGCCAGCGGCGCGCAGGACATCCTGGAAGGCGCCCGCATCGTCGCCACCATCGGCGAAGCGCTGGAGGGCATCAACTACGCGGCCGCCGTGTCGGCCCGGCTGCGCGAGTTCTCGCCGCCCGTGCAGACACCGCGCGAGGTGGCCGAACATGTGGCGGGCGAGGCCGGCCTGCATGCGGCGCTGATCCTCGGCAACGAACGCTTTGGCCTGCCGAACGACATCGTCGAACGCTGCAATGTGCTGATCAATATCCCCGCCAACCCGGATTACTCGTCGCTGAACCTGGCGCAGGCGGCCCAGGTGCTGGTCTACGAATGCCGCATGGCGGCGCTGGCGGCCGGCGCGACGAGCGTGCCGCACAAGCCGGCGGTGGAGGTGGGCTTCCACGGCGACTCGGCCAGCCTGGCCCAGGTCGAGGGCATGTACCAGCACCTGGAGCAGGCCCTCGTCGCCATCGATTTCCTCGACGCTAACAACCCGCGCAAGCTGATGCCGCGCCTGAAACGCCTGTTCTCGCGCACCCAGCTGGAGACGGAGGAAGTCAATATCCTGCGCGGCATCGCCCGCCAGATCCTGGCCCGCTGCAAGCCGTCGAATTGAGAAGTGGCGGCAACCCGTCACTGTAAGTTCGGGCGCCGCTCCGGTATCATTCGGGGATGAACGATATTTCCTTCCAACCGTTTGTCATTGGTGTCGCTGGGGGAAGCGGCAGTGGCAAGTCAACGGTATCCCAGCAGGTACTCGCATCCTTCGGCGCCGACATGGTCTCGGTCGTCATGCAGGACGACTACTACTGCGACCAGACCGGCCTTCCCCCGGACGTGCGCCGCAAGCAGAATTACGACCACCCGCAAGCCTTCGACTGGCCGCTGCTGATCCAGCACGTCCAGGCCCTGCGCAACGGCGAAACCATCGCCATGCCGGAGTACGATTTCACCATCGACAACCGTTCCAACAAGACCATCGCCGTCAAGCCTGCCCCCGTCATCGTCATCGAAGGCCTGTTTGCGCTGTTCGACGCGGACCTGCGCCGGATGATGTCGTTGAAGATCTTCGTCGACACCGCCCCGGACGTGCGCTTCATCCGCCGCATGCAGCGCGATATCGCCGAGCGCGGCCGCACGATGGAAAGCATCATCGCCCAGTACCTGGAAACGGTACGCCCGATGCACAAGCAGTTCATCGAGCCCACCAAGCGCCACGCCGACGTCATCCTGCCGCACGGCGCCAATGGTCCGGCGGTCGACGTGATCACCACCAAGGTGGCGAGCGTGATCGGGCAGTTGAAGGGGGCGTGAGCCTGTCCCCGGCCGCAGCCGGAGCAATGACATGAAGCCGTCGGCGGCAGTGCCCTGACGGCGCGCAACACCGACCTTGGCCGGCCGTTTGTCCGGGTCCGGCATTCCTGGACAAGTTGCCGCCCACACGCCGAACGATCGCCGGCGACCGAAGCTTTCCTCTAATCCCGCCCGAAGCCTTCCCGTACACTCATCCTCATAAATAGCAGTTAAAAAAACCAAGGATGGAGACATGACCACACGCAGACTGTTCCTGAAGGCGGGGGCCTGCGGCGCCCTCGCGCTGGCGGCGGGCGGCGCCCTGTACCGGGGCCTGCAGGCGCGCTCGCCCGAGCGATTCAATCTCGACAACGCAGGGCGCGAGCTGCTCGCGGCGCTGGTGCCGGCCATTGTCGGACCGGCCCTGCCGGCGGCGGCCGCCCCGCGCCGCGCCGCCATCGACGGCACCGTCGAGCGCGTGCGCGGCGCCATCGCCGGCCTGCCGCTGGCGACCCAGGCCGAACTGCGCGACCTGTTCGGATTGCTCGGCCTGGCCCCGTCGCGCCGCCTGCTGGCCGGCTTGCCCGCCTGGCGCGACGCCACCCCCGCGCAGTTGCAGGCCTTCCTGCAGGACTGGCGCCTGCACCGCTTCGCGCAGCTGCGCGCCGGCTACCAGGCCTTGCACGACCTCGTGATCGGCAGCTGGTACGCCGATCCTTCCAGCTGGGCGGCAATCGGCTATCCCGGACCGATGAAGGAGCTGGCATGAGCGCCGTGCCCGACCCCATCGAGGCGGGGCTGGCCGCCGGCTGGCACGTGATCGACTGCGCCACGTTGCTGGACGACCGCACCATCGAGGCCGACGTGGCCATCATCGGCAGCGGCGCCGGGGGCGGCGTCACGGCCGAGATCCTGACGGCGGCCGGGCTGAAGGTCGTCATCGTGGAGGAGGGCGGCTTGTACTCGTCGCGCCACTTCCGCATGCGCGAGGCCGAGGCCTATCCGAAGCTGTACCAGGAATCGGCCGCCCGCAAGACGCGCGACAAGGGCATCAATATCCTGCAAGGCCGCACGGTGGGCGGTTCGACCACCGTCAACTGGACGTCGAGCTTTCGCACGCCGGCCGCGACCCTGGCGCACTGGCAGGAACGCTACGGCCTGAAGGACTACAACAGGGAGGCGCTGGCGCCGTGGTTCGAGCGGATGGAGGCGCGCCTGCATATCGCCGACTGGCCGACGCCGCCGAACGCCAACAACGAGCTGCTGCGCCAGGGCGCGCAGCGGCTGGGCATCCACACGGCCGCGATCCGCCGCAACGTCAACGGCTGCTGGAACCTGGGCTACTGCGGCATGGGTTGCCCCACCAACGCCAAGCAGTCGATGCTGGTGACAACCATCCCGGCCGCGCTGACCGGCGGGGCCACCTTGCTGACACGGGCCCGCGCCGAGCGCCTCGTGTTCAAGGGCGACCGCGCCGAGCACGTGCTGGTCGCCGCGCTGGACGCCGACGGCATCGCCGTCACGGGCCGCACCGTCACGCTGCGCGCGCGCCACGTGGTGGTGGCCGGCGGCGCCATCAACTCGCCGGGCCTGCTGCTGCGTTCCGGCGCGCCGGACCCGGCCAAGCTGCTGGGCAAGCGCACCTTCCTGCATCCCACGCTGGTGTCGGCAGGGCGCTTCGCCCACCCCGTCGAAGGCTATGCCGGCGCGCCGCAGACGATCTATTCGGACCACTTCCTCGACACCTTGCCCGTCGGCGGGCCGGCCGGCTACAAGCTGGAAGTGCCGCCGCTGCACCCGCTGCTGCTGTCGACCACCCTGGCCGGCTTCGGCGCGGCCCATGCGGAAGCGATGCGCCACTTCGCCAACACGCAGGGTATGCTGGCATTGCTGCGCGACGGTTTCCATGCCGGCTCGCAGGGCGGCGCCGTGCAGCTGCGGCCGGACGGCTCGGCCGAACTGGATTACGCGATGACGGACTACCTGTGGGACGGCGCCCGGCGCGCGCTGCTGACGATGGCCGAGATCCAGTTCGCCGCCGGCGCCCAGGCCGTGATGCCGATGCACGAGATGGCCCGGCACTATGGCTCGTGGCGCGAAGCGAAGGAGGCCATTGGCGCGCTGCCGATGCAGCCGTTGCTGACCAGGGTCGCGTCGGCCCACGTGATGGGCGGCTGCACGATGGCCGCGGCAAGCCGCGACGGCGTGGTGGCGCCGGACGGGCGATATCGCGAACTGGCCAATGTATCGGTGCACGACGGCTCGCTGTTCCCCACGTCGATCGGCGCCAATCCGCAGCTGTCGATCTACGCCATCACGGCGCGGCTGGCCGATGGGCTGGCGCGCCAGTTGACGAAGGATCGGACGCAGGCGAAGGCCGCGTGAGCAGCGGAGACATTGGAGGCATGAATCGGAGCAAGAACATGGTGATCCGCATCCTGCTGGCGATCATGGCGGTGCAGGTGCTGTGCGCGCTGGCGATCTGGTACGGTGCCAGCGCCTTCGTGCCGGTCGACGTGGCGCTGGCCGTGGCGCTGCTGGCCGTCGTGCTGGTGCGCCTGGCCATCACGGCCAACAACTTCCGCCTGAGCCGCCGCTTCGGCAGCGCCACGCCGCCGGACCACCGGCTCGACCTGGCAGGACGGGCGGGCCTGCTGTTCGGCGAGTTCCGCGCCACCATGCTGATGTCGTCCTGGACCATGCTGCGGCATCGGCCCGGCATGGTCCTGTCGCCCCGGCATCCGGCCGGCGTGCCGCCCGTGCTGCTGATCCACGGCTACGGCTGCAACGGCGGCTACTGGCAGACGCTGCGCGACCGGCTCACCGACGAGGGCATCAGCCACGAAACGGTCGACCTGGAACCCGTCACGGCCTCGATCGACGACTTCACGGGCGCCGTCGAGGCGGGCGTGCAGCGCCTGCTGGCCGCCACCGGGGCGACGCGGGTCGTCATCGTCGGCCACAGTATGGGCGGCCTGGTGGCACGCGCGTGGCTGCGCCAGTACGGCGCAGCCGCGGAAAGTGTCGTGGCCCGCGTCATTACGGTCGGCACGCCCCATTTCGGCACCGAACTGGCCGGCTTCGGCTTCGGCGAGAATGCCCGCCAGATGCGCCACAACGATCCGTGGCTGCTGCGGCTCGATGCCGACGACCGCAGCCGGCGCGGCCTGTTCACGTCGATCTGGTCGTGGCACGACAACATCATCGCACCGCAAACCTCCTGCCGCCTGCCCGGGGCGCGCAATATCGCCGTCGGCGGCATCGGCCACGTCGCCCTTGGCAGTCATCCAACAGTGTTGCGCACGATACGCCAAGAGATTTTGACGGCAGCCGCGCCATCCGCTAGACTGTATTGACTTGTGGAAATAATTGCTCACGCTGCAATAGGTTAGTCAATAAGTGGCGGAGCAGTGCGCGCAGGCGGCCAAGCCGCGCCGGCCCCGTGCCGGAGCGGTTCGTGCTTCGCGTTCCTGGGGAATAAGGGATACTGACAGGACGGGGAGGGCGTCAAGCCCGGGGAGAGCGGGATCGCAGGATCACGCCGGCGCGAGTGCGCCGGTCAAGGTTCGCGGAGCCCGGAAAAATACAGGAGCGCGAACGTGTCGGCACGGATCCTCATCATCGAAGACAACCCCACCAATATGGAGCTGATGGTCTATCTGCTGCGTGCCTTCGGCTATACGCCGCTGTCGGCCAGCGATGGGGAAGAAGGCGTGGCCACGGCGCGCCGCGAACGGCCCGACCTGATCATCTGCGACGTCCACCTGCCCAAGCTGGATGGCTACGGCGTCGTCGCGGCATTGAAGGCCGATGCCACCACGCGGACCATTCCCGCGCTGGCCGTCACGGCACTGGCCATGGTGGGCGACCGCGAACGGCTGCTGGCGGCCGGCTTCGACGGCTATATCGGCAAGCCCATCGAACCGGACAGTTTCGTGACCCAGATCGAGTCTTTTTTACCGGGGGAGATGTCGCCCCCTGAACCAGCCGACATCGCCACCATCCTGATCGTCGACGATCATGTGCTCAACCGCGAATTCCTGATGACGCTGCTGGGCTTTTCCGGCTACCGCCTGATGGAAGCGGCCAGCGGCGCCGAGGCCCTGCGCCTGATCGCGCAGACGCCGCCGGACCTGATCATCTCCGATATCCTGATGCCGCAAATGGACGGCTACGAGCTGGTCGCCCGCGTACGCGCCGACCCTGTCACGGCGAAGGTGCCCATCATCTTCTACACGGCCACCTACCGCGAGAAGGAAGCGGCCGCCGTGGCCGAGGCCTGCGGCGTGCGCTGGGTGCTGCCCAAGCCGTCCGATCCGGATGTGATCCTGTCCACCGTGCACGAGGCGCTGGGCGTGGAATCGCCGCCGGCCCTGCTGGACATCTCGCCCCAGCCGCCGGCCGATGCGAAGCTGGGCGACATCGGCAACAAGATGGTCGAATATCTGGACGCGGTCGAGTCGTCCAGCCAGCTGCTGACCCAGCTGGCCCACCACGGCGACAGCCGCGACGGCGAGACCGAGCGCCTGCGCACGATGACGCAGCGCCTGTCCGGCAGCTTGTCGAGCCTGCAGGCCGTCAGCCTGCGCCTGACGGCGCTGATCGAACTGGGCATCGAGCTGGGCGCCCAGCGCGAGCCGCAAGGCCTGCTCGATATCGGCTGCAAGGTGGCGCAGAACATCTGCGTGTCGCGCTATGCCTGCATCGGCGTGCTGGCCGAGGATGGCCGCTCGCTCAGCTACTTCAGCTGCTGCGGCCTGGCCGACAGTGCCCGCGTCCTGTGCGGCGCGCCCGATGCCGGCGTGCTGCGCCAGGTAATGCATGCGCGCGCCGCCATCCGCAAGGGCGGCCTGCCGGGCCACCCGAGCCACCTGGGCCTGCCGGACGAGCATCCGCCCGTGCATTCCTTCCTGGGCGTGCCGATCGCGTCGAACGAGCGCGTGCACGGCTGGCTGTACTTGGCCGACAAGATGGGTGCCGAGGAGTTTTCCGAAGTCGACGAACGCGTCGCCGTGACCGTCGCGGCCCAGGTGGCCGTCGCGTTCGAGAACCTGCGCCTGTACGACGAAATCCGGCGTCATCACGCCCAGTTGCAGGCCGACCTGGACGCGCGCACCAAGCTGACCGAGGACCTGCACCGCTTCCGCCTGGCGATGGATGCCACGGCGGATGCCATCTTCCTGGTCGACCGCGCCAATATGTGCTTCGTCGACGTCAACGTGACGGCCTGCCGCATGCTGGGCTACGAGCGCGAGGACTTCCTGCTGGTGGGCCAGCGCGACCGGGGCAGCGCGCCCGGCCAGTTGGCCGAGCTGTATGAAAAACTGCTGGCCGGCGACCAGAGCGGCGCCATGGCCGAGCTGCTGCTGCACCGGCGCGACGGCACCCTGCTGTCCGTGGAAGTGCAGCGGCGCACCTTGCGCTCCGGCCAGAACTGGATCCTGGTGGCGGTGGCGCGCGACATCACGGAGCGCAAGGAAGCGGAGCGGCGCCTGCTGAAGCTGGCCCATTTCGACACCCTGACCAACCTGCCCAACCGCAGCCAGTTGTACGAGTCGCTGACGCATTCGCTGACCCAGGCCACGGAACACCGCTGGGCACTGGCCGTGCTGTTCCTCGACATGGACCGCTTCAAGAACATCAACGATACCTTGGGCCACACCATCGGCGACGAGCTGCTGCGCCAGTTTGCCAGCCGGCTGCTGGACTGCCTGCGCGTGCGCGACACCATCGGCCGCTTCGGCGGCGACGAATTCGCCGCCATCCTGATGCTGCCGGACGGCGTGCAGACGGCGCTGCCCGTGATCGACAAGATCCGCGAGTCGATGCGCCAGCCCTTCGACCTGTTCGGCCATGAAGTGACCGTCACGGCCAGCATCGGCATTTCCGTGTTCCCCGACGACGGCAACGACGCCGACACCCTGATCAAGTATGCCGACACGGCCATGTACCGGGCCAAGGAAGCGGGGCGCGACGCCTACCGCTTCTTCACGGCCGAGATGAACGCCCAGTCGCTGGCCCGCCTGGACCTGGAAAACGCGCTGCGGCGCGCCATCGACAACGAGGAGTTCGTGCTGTACTTCCAGCCGAAGGTACACCTGTCGACGGGCCGCATCAGCGGCGCCGAAGCGCTGATCCGGTGGAACCGGCCCGGCCACGGCATGGTGTCGCCGGCGCTGTTCATCCCGCTGCTGGAAGAAACGGGGCTGATCGTGCGCGTCGGTGCGTGGGTCATCAACGATGCCTGCCGGCGCATCGCCGCCTGGCGCGCCTGCGGCGCCGGCTCGGTGCAGCTGTCCGTCAACGTGTCGGGCATCCAGTTCTTTGTCGGCGGCCTGCAGGAAGAAGTGCTGAAGGCCTTGCGCGAGCACGATATCCCGCCGGAGCTGCTGGAACTGGAGCTGACGGAAAGCTCGCTGATGTCGAATGCCGAGGAAACCATCACGGTGCTGCAGAACCTGAAGGAACTGGGCATCAAGATCTCCATCGACGATTTCGGCACCGGGTACTCGTCGCTGGCCTACCTGAAGCGCTTCCCGATCGACAAGCTCAAGATCGACATCGCCTTCGTGCGCGAGGTCACCAGCAATCCCGACGACGCCGCCATCGTGCTGGCCATTATCAATATGGCGCACAGCATGAAGCTGAAGGTCATCGCCGAGGGCGTCGAGAAGGATGCCCAGCTGGCCTATCTGCGCCGTCACGACTGCGACGAGATCCAGGGCTATTACTTCAGCCGCCCCGTGCCGGCCGAGGACTTCGAGGCCATGCTGCGCGAAGGGCGCCACCTGCAGCCATCGGCGGAAGAGGGCCGGCACGGCGAGCAGCCGACTCTGTTGATCATCGACGACGACGCCTTCATGCTCGACGTGCTGTCGGACTTCCTGGCGCAGGACGGCTACCGCATCCTGACGGCGCAGACGGCGGCCGAGGGCTTCGACATCCTGGCGCGCTACCGGGTCCACGTGATCCTGTGCGACCAGTGCATGCCGAACATGAACGGCACCGAGTTCATGGAACGGGTCAAGAACCTGGCGCCGGACACCTTCCGCATCATGCTGTCGGCCTATTCGGACCTGACGCCGATCATGGCCGCCATCAACGATGGCGCCATCGACCGCTTCTATACCAAGCCGTGGAAGGGTGCCGTCCTGCGCGAGAATATCCGCGAAGGCTTCCGCCTGCATGGCCAGGCGCGCGCCCGCCGCCAGGCCGCGTGAGGATGCCATGGCGAAGAAAGCCAAGACACAGCTGATCTGGCAGGCCGGGGTGGATGCCTTCGCCGCGCGCCGCCAGAAGGTCGAGGAAATGCGCGCCCAGGTGCGGGTCGCGCGCGACGTGCAGGCCCGGCCCGGGCCGCGCGTGGTCGACCCCATCGACACCGTGGTGGAGGAACACGTGCGGCGCGCCTTGCTGACGGCCACCTTGCCGCTGCGGCAGGAGATCGAGGCGCTGAAGGCCGACGTGGACGCCCTGCGTGCCCAGGTGGCGCGCCTGAGCGGGCAGGATTGAAGGACAGGACTTAAGGACAGGACTTAAGGACAGGATTGAAGGACAGGATTGAAGGACAGGATTGAAGGACAGGATTGAGACAGGCCCGGCGCAGCGCAGTTCCGGCCCGCCCGCCATCGGTGTTATCCTTGCGGGAGAAATCACCACTTGACTGCCATGCTACAAAAAGCCCCACGACGCACACGCGAACGCATACTGGAATTATCGCTGCGCCTGTTCAATGAATTCGGCGAGCCGAACATCACGACCACCGTGATCGCCGAAGAGATGAATATCTCGCCGGGGAACCTGTACTACCATTTCCGCAACAAGGACGATATCGTCAATTCGATCTTCGTACAGTTCGAGCAGGAGATCGAACGCATCCTGCACGTGCCCAGCGGGCGCCGCTCGAATATCGAGGACGTGTGGCAGTACCTGCACCTGATGTTCGAACTGATCTGGCGCTACCGCTTCTTCTACCGGGACCTGAACGACCTGTTGTCGCGCAATCGCAAGCTGGAGCTGCATTTCAAGCAGATCCTGGCGCACAAGATCAAGGTCGCCACGCAGTTGTGCGTCGACCTGCGCGGCGAGGATTCTCTGGAAGCGAGCGATGTCACCATCGAAGCCATGGCGACGAACATGGTGGTGGTGGCCACGTACTGGCTGTCGTACGAGTACGTGCGCAATCCGCGCAAGTACACGGAGCAGCAGTCGATGGCCGATGCGCTGGCGCGCGGCTGCTACCAGGTGCTGACGCAGGTCGAGCCTTACCTGCGTGGCGACACCCTGGTGCGCTTCCGCAAACTCTCCGATGACTACCTGAAGAAACTCAACAAGTGAAAGCAATCTGCGTGTATTGCGGCGCCAACGATGGCGCCGATCCCGTTTATGCCCAGGCCGCGCGTGCCATGGGCGCCGCCCTGGTGGAACAGAACCTGGCCCTGGTCTACGGCGGCGGCAAGGTGGGCCTGATGGGCGTCATCGCCGACGAAGTGCTGCGCCTGGGCGGCGAAGTGACGGGCGTGATCCCCACGGCCCTGGTCGAACGCGAAGTGGGCCACACGGGCCTGACGCGCCAGTTCATCGTCAAGGACATGCACGAACGCAAAGCCATGATGGCGCGCCTGTCGGACGGCTTCATCGCCATGCCCGGCGGCATGGGCACCCTGGAAGAACTGTTCGAGATGCTGACGTGGGCCCAGCTGGGCATCCACGACAAGCCCATCGGCCTGTTGAACGTGAACGGCTTCTACGACCGCCTGGCCGCCTTTATCGACCACGCCCGCGACGAAGCCTTCATCAAGCCCCAGCACGCGGCGCGGATGCTGGTCGAAGCCGAACCGCTGGCGCTGCTGCACCGCCTGCGCCACCCGAGCTGACCCCGCGCCCACGGCCCGGCCCGTGTCAACATCGGGGTCAGGCACGTTTCTCGACACGAGCCCGGCGGTAGCGCACCGCGTCGGGCGCTGCCATGGCTGAGACCGTGTCGACTTTCGTGCCTGACACCGATGTCGACACCGATGTTGACACCGATGTTGGCGGGCCGATTGCTCACGCTCGTGATTGTTTCGCCGGCGTCGCCTGCCGCCGGCGGCGGCAAAAATATAATGGCCTCCACAACAAGATGGAGACGCCATGATTCGCTGCCTTGCCTGGATCGCCCTGCTGCTGTCGCTGTTCGCCCTGCATCCGGCCCACGCCGCCGCGGGCCGCGAGACCCTGTCGCTGGATAGGGGCTGGCGCTTCCACCTGGGCGACGTGCCGTTTCCGCCCGTCGTGACGCACGAGGAAACCTACCATAACGCCAAGGCCGGCATGGCCACGGGCGCGGCCGCCCTGGTGTACGACGACAGCGCCTGGCGCAAGCTGGACCTGCCGCACGACTGGGCCGTGGAGGGGCCGTTCGACCCGCAGGCCAATATCGGCCAGGGTTACCGGCCGCGCGGCATCGGCTGGTACCGCCGCGCGCTGCGGGTCGACGAATCCGAACGGGGCCGTCACATGGCGCTGCGCTTCGACGCCATCGCCACCCACGCCACCGTCTGGGTCAACGGCAACCTGGTACACCGCAATTTCTCCGGCTATAACGCCAGCGACATCGACATCACGCCTTACCTGCGCTACGGCGACGTGGGCAACACGATCGCCGTGCGCGTCGATGCGGACGCGATGGAAGGCTGGTGGTACGAGGGCGCCGGCATCTACCGGCACACGTGGCTGGTCAAGACCGATGCCGTCCACGTCGCGACGGACGGCCTGCACGCCACGCCGCGCCAGGACAAGGCGGGGCGCTGGCATATCCCGGCCGCCGTCACCGTCAACAACAGCGGCGAGCGCCCCGCCCGCGTCACGGTCGACGTCGAAGTGGCCGATCCGGCCGGGAACGTCGTCAAGCGGGGTAGCAGCCGCGTCGCCGTGCCGGTGCTGCGCGACGCCGTGGCCCGCATCGACCTGCCCATCGCCGCGCCGCAGCTTTGGTCGCTGGAGAACACACGGCTGTATCGGGTCACTGCCACCGTGCGCCAGGACGGCCAGGCCATCGACCAGGTCAGCCTGCACACGGGGCTGCGCACCTTGAAGTTCGACGCCGCCCAGGGCTTCTTCCTGAACGGGCGGCACACCAAGTTGCAGGGCGTGTGCATCCACCAGGACCATGCCGGCGTCGGCGTCGCGCTGCCGGATGCGATCTGGGCCTACCGGCTGCGCCGACTGAAGGAGCTGGGCGTCAACGCGATCCGTTTCGCCCACAACGCGCCGGCGGCCGAGGTGCTCGACCTGGCCGACCGCATGGGCTTTCTCGTGATGGACGAGAACCGCAACTTCAGCCCGGCGCCGGAAACCATGCGCCAGCTGGAGTGGCTGGTGCGGCGCGACCGCCATCACCCTGCCGTGATCCTGTGGTCCGTCTTCAACGAGGAACCCGTGCAGGGCACGGAGCAGGGCTACCAGATGGTGCGGCGCATGACGGCGGCGGTCAAGGCGCTGGACGACACGCGTCCCGTCACGGCGGCCATGAACGGCGGCTTTTTCACGCCCAGGAACGTGTCGCACGGCGTCGACGTGCTGGGCGCGAACTACCAGCTCAAGGACTGGGACAGATACCACGCCGCCCATCCCGGCATGCCCTTTACCAGTTCCGAGGACACGTCGGCCTTCATGACACGGGGCGAATACGCCACCGACAAGGCGCGCAATATCTCGGCCAGCTACGACGACGACGCCTCGGAATGGGGCAACACGCACCGCGACGCCTGGCAGGCCATCGCCACGCGGCCCTGGGTGGCGGGCGGCTTCGTGTGGACCGGCTTCGACTACCGGGGCGAGCCGACTCCGTACAAATGGCCGTCCGTCAGTTCCTTCTTCGGCATCATGGACTTGAACGGCTTTCCGAAAACGGCTTACTACATGCACCAGGTGCAGTGGATACGCGACCGGCCCCTGATCCATATCGCGCCGCACTGGAACCGGCCGGGCCGGGAAAACCAGCCGGTGCGCGTGATGGTGATGGCCAATACGGAGCGCGTGCGCCTGCTGCTGAACGGTCGGGAGCTGGGCGAGCAGCCGGTGGACCGCTACCGCATGAACGAATTTTCCGTGCCTTACGCGCCGGGCAAGCTGGAAGCGGTTGGCATGACGGGCGGGCGCGAGGTCGTGCGCAGCCAGGTCGAGACGACCGGTGCACCGGTGGCGCTGGAGCTGGTGCCGGACCGCGCGCGCTTGCTGGGCGACGGCGTCGACGCCATGCCGGTGACGGTGCGGGCCCTGGATGCGCAGGGGCGAGCCGTGCCGCTGGCGGACGCCCAGGTGACGCTGGCCGTACGCGGGGCCGGCAAATCCATCGGCCACGGCAACGGCGACCCGAATTCGCATGAGGACGAGAAGGGGCCGCAACGCCGGCTGTTCAACGGCCTGGCCCAGTTGATCGTGCAGGCATCCCATGACGGCAGCGGCGCCGTCGTCATCGAGGCCACCGCGCCGGGCTTGCGCGCGGCAACCGTGTCGATTCCCGTCCAGGCCGCGCCGCCGCGACCCTTCGTTCCGGAGGTGCCGCCGGCGGTCAAGGCCGCACAATGATGCCGGGGCAGGTTGATGAGCTGATATGATTGACGACCAGCCAACCAATGTGGAGTTTCCATGATCCTGTATGCCGACAGCGAGTTCACCAGCCCTTACGCGATGTCCGTGTTCGTCGCGTTGAAGGAGAAGGGCATCGACTTCGAGCTGCGCACAGTGGACCTGATCGCCGGCGCGAACCGGGAGCCGGGTTTTGCGGCGCAGTCGCTGACGCAGCGCGTGCCGACCCTGGTCGATGGCGACTTCGCGCTGTCCGAGTCGTCCGCCATCACGGAATACCTGGACGAGGTCTATCCCGGCACGCCGCTGTATCCGCGTGAGCCGAAGACTCTTGCGCGGGCGCGGCAGGTGCAGGCCTGGCTGCGCAGCGACCTGATGCCGATCCGCCAGGAGCGTTCGACCTACACGGTGTTCTACCAGCCCACCGACGTCCCCCTGTCGGAAGCCGCGCTGGCCGCCGCCGCCAAGCTGTTCCACGGCGCCGACGCGCTGCTGCCGGACGGCCAGCAGCACCTGTTCGGCACCTGGTCCATCGCCGACGTCGACCTGACCGTGATGCTGCACCGGCTGATCTTGAGCCGCGATGTAGTGCCGCCGAAGCTGCTGGAGTATGCGCGCCAGCAGTGGCAGCGCCCCTCCGTGCAGGAATGGGTCAAGCTGGCTCGCCCGGTGTCGTAAGCGTCAACGGGCCGGCGCTACCACAGCTTCCGGCCCGAGTGCTCCATCTCCGTCAGGTACAGCCGCACGTCGAACTCGTACTGGTGGTAGTTCGGTTCCATATACGTGCACAGTTTGTAAAAGGCCTTGTCGTGGCCTTTTTCCTTTACGTGCGCCAGCTCGTGGACGGCGATCATGCGCAGGAACTCCAGCGGCACGTCGCGAAACATCGTCGCGACCTTGATCTCGTGCTTGGCCTTGAGCTTGCCGCCCTGGACGCGCGAGATCGACGTGTGCAGGCCGAGCGCGTGGTTGATGACGTGGATCTTGCTGTCGAAGGCGACCTTGTTGATCGATTCCGCGTTGCGCAGGAATTCGCCCTTCAGGTCCTGCACGTAGTCGTACAGGGCCTTGTCGTTGCGGATGTCGTGGGCTTTCGGATAACGTTCCAGCAGGATGCCGCCCAGGCGGTCCTGGCCCAGCAGCTGTTCCACCTGCTGGCGGGTCTGGTCGGAATAAGCGCCCAGGTATTTCAGGGGCTGCGGTGCGGTTGGCTTCATGGCGGCGCACTTTACCATACCCGGCCTGCCGCCCCCGCAAGAGGATCAGGCAAGGATTCGCGGCGAATGCGCAGCCCGGGCAGGGGCCGGCGCGGGAAAATAGGCACTGGCCGCGATCGCATCGCCATCCGCCTGTGCGTATCCGGGCCCGCGAACACATTGAAAGGAATCCCATGCAAGTGAATGCCTACGGCGCCCATGCGGGCGACAAGCCCCTCGAACCCCTGCACATCACCCGGCGCGCGCCCGGTCCGCACGACGTCCAGATCGGCATCGCCTATTGCGGCATCTGCCATTCGGACCTGCACCAGGTGCGCGGCGAATGGCAGGGCACCCAGTTCCCCTGCGTGCCTGGCCACGAGATCGTCGGCCGCGTGACGGCCGTCGGCGCCCACGTCTCGAACCACGCCGTGGGCGACCTGGTGGGCGTGGGCTGCATCGTCGACAGCTGCCAGCATTGCGCCGAGTGCGACGACGGCCTGGAGAACTATTGCGACGGCATGGTCGGCACCTACAACGGCCCGACGGCGGACGCCCCCGGCTGGACCCAGGGCGGCTACTCGGAACAGATCGTCGTGCACGAGCGCTATGTGCTGCGCATTCGCCACCCGGAGGCCGACCTGGCCGCCGTGGCGCCGCTGCTGTGCGCTGGCATCACGACGTATTCGCCGCTGCGCCACTGGCACGCGGGCCCTGGCAAGAAGGTCGGCATCGTCGGCATCGGCGGCCTGGGGCACATGGGCATCAAGCTGGCCCACGCGATGGGCGCGCACGTGGTGGCGTTCACGACGTCCGAATCGAAGCGCGCCGACGCGCTGGCGCTGGGCGCGGACGAAGTGGTGGTGTCCCGTAACGCCGGCGAGATGGCGGCGCACGCGCAAAGCTTCGACCTGATCCTGAACACCGTGGCCGCGCCGCACGACCTGGATGCCTTCCTCGTGCTGCTCAAGCGCGATGGCGCCCTGACCCTGGTGGGCGCGCCGGCGTCGCCGCACCCGTCGCCGAACGTGTTCAACCTGATCATGAAGCGCCGCACGGTGGCCGGCTCGATGATCGGCGGGATTCCCGAGACGCAGGAAATGCTGGATTTCTGCGCCGAGCACGGCATCGTCTCCGACATCGAACTGATTCGCGCCGACGAAATCAACGCCGCCTACGAGCGCATGCTGGCGGGCGACGTCAAGTACCGTTTCGTGATCGACAACGCCACCTTGAAGTAAGCGGACCCTGACCCGCATTCGGCGCCGCCGGGGCCTTCCCCGGCGGCGCGCAAGGCCGTATGATGGCGCCATGCACACCCACGTCACTTCGGTGGGGCTGCTGGTCTGCACCGATCCGGCACTGAACTTCAGCTATCCCGACCACATTCCCCGCGCCTGCCTCGACGCCTTGCCGCCGCAGCCGGGCATCTACATCTTCCGCGACGAAGCGGGCATCCCCGTCTATATCGGCAAGAGCGTCAATATCCGCCACCGCGTGCTGTCGCACCTGCGCACGGCCGGGGAAGCGCAGATGCTGGCACGCACCCGGCATATCGACCACGAACGCACCGGCGGCGAAATCGGCGCGCTGCTGCGCGAAGCCCAGCTGATCAAGCAGCACCAGCCCGTCTTCAACGTCAAGCTGCGCCGCACCCGCGAGATGTGTTCGATTCGCCTGGACGGTAACGCGCCCCAGGTGGTGTTCGCCAGGGAGCTCGATTTCGGCCGCACTGAAGGCCTGTTCGGCCTGTTCCAGACCCCCAAGGCGGCGCAGGAAACGCTGCGCGAGCTGGCGCAATCGGCCGGGCTGTGCTCCGTGCTGACGGGGTTGGAGAAGGGCACGCCCGGCCGGCCCTGCTTCGCCCGGCAGATCAAGCGCTGCCATGGCGCCTGCACGGGCGAGGAAAGCCCGGCGGCGCACGCCGCGCGCATGCTGGCCGCGCTGGCGCCCATGAAGGTGGCGCCGTGGCCGTATCCCGGACCGATCGCCATCGTCGAGAAGTCCGACGGCTTGCGCCAGCACGCGCTGGTGGACAACTGGTGCTACCTGGGCACCAGCACCAGCTTGGGCAAGGGCAGGGCCGCAGTCAAGGCAACGGCGCCGGCCCGCTTCGACGTCGACGTCTACCGCATCCTGGCCAAGCCGCTGCTGCGGGGCGAGCTGACGGTGGAGAACCTGCAGCCGGCGGGCAGTCCCCGCGCCGATAGTCAATAGCAGATATTAAGTCGCCGGGCGGCTGCATTGCATACCGGCCGCCCGGACAAAATCGCTGGCTGCACTCTTATTCTTCTGGCTATAATCGGCTGCCTTATTGAGCGAGAGCGCCATGACTCATCCGACTTTCCAAAGTGCGCGTATAACGCGCGCGCGTTGGCATCAGAAGTTTATCTCCGTAGCTATTCTGGCCTTTCTGTCGGCGTGCAGTGCGCAACAGAAATCCGCCTCGCCGCCTGAAAATAATACCGCCACCGCGGCACCCGTCCCGAAACTGCGTTCCGCCATGCCGCAAATGCCTTGCCGTAAGCCCATATGGCCGCGCGAGGCCGAGCGCCAGCGGCTGACCGGAACGGTCACGATGAAGTTCCTGATCGACCCGGAAGGCAAGGTGATCGAGAAGGAAATCCTCAAGTCGAGCGGGCATCCAAGCCTGGACGTGGCGGCGCTGGACGGCACAGCGCGCTGCAAGCTCCAGGTCGCGCCGCAACATGGCGAACCGAAAAACGAATGGGTGGTGCTGCAATATGTCTGGACATTCGAATAGCAGCCCCCCGGTGAATATCCACGCCGACCGTGAAAAGGCGTGTATCGCGCCGGCCGTGCCGGCGGATATCACCGCCGCATCCGCCGGGTACCGCTGGGCCCGCGATACGGTCGGCGAATCCGGGGGGCGGGTCTATCGGCTGCATGGCAAGGCCGATGCGCCGGAGCTGTATCTAAAACACGGCAAGGACGCCGTGGCCGACGACATCGGCCACGAAATGGTGAAGCTGCGCTGGCTGGCGGCCTATCTGCCGGTGCCGGCCGTCACGCAATTCGTTCGTACGCGCGATGAAGCCTGGCTGTTGATGACGGCGCTGCCCGGACCGACGGCTTACCAGGTCATGGCGCAGCGGCCCGAACTTCAGCCGGCCGTGGTGGACGCGCTGGCGACCTTCCTGCGACGGCTCCATGCCATCCCGGCGACCGCCTGTCCATTCACCAGCGATCATGCCCACCGGCTCGCCCTTGCGCGGTCCCGCATCGACGGCGGGCTGGTCGACGAGGGCGATTTCGACGAGGAACGCGAAGGCTGGACGGCGCTGCAGGTGTGGCAAGCGCTGCAGGACCTGCTGCCTTTCGCGCCCGACCCCGTCGTCACGCACGGCGATTTTTCGCTCGATAACCTGTTCATCCAGGACGGTGAAGTCACTGGCTGTATCGACGTCGGGCGGACCGGCATCGCGGACCGCTACCAGGACCTGGCGATCGCCTGGAACTGCCTGGGCGAATTCGGCCCCGCGCTGCAGCAGCGCTTCCTCACCCAGTACGGAATCGCCGAAGTGGACCGGCGCAAGCTCGATTTCCACCTGATGCTGGACGAGCTGTTCTAGCCGGGACCGGAGGCCTTCACTGCGCCAGCGCCGACAGAATCGCGTGGGCCGCCTTGATCCGCTCCGTGTTCGGGTGGTAGCTGTTGGCCAGCATGACGATGCCGATGCGCCTTGCCGGCACGAAGACGGCATAGGCGCCGAAGCCGTTGGTGGAGCCGGTCTTGTGGAACAGCCTCGCGCCGGTGGAAGGTACGGCCGGCACTGGCGTGGCGGCGTGTGCATCCCGGTTGGTCTCGACGCCGGCCAGCATTTGTGCCACCGTCACGGGCCACGGGTACTGCTCCCAGCCCAGTCCCTGCACCATCGGCCCCACCTCGAAACGGGGCAGTTGGGTGTCCTGCACGGCGCGGCGCATCAGCGGCGCCAGCCCGGACGGGTCGATATTGGCCTGCACGAAGCGCAGCACGTCGGCCGACGTGGACTTGACGCCATAGGCTTCCAGGTCGAAGGGGCCGGGGTTGACGCGCACCGGTCTGCCGTCGTGATAACCCCACGCATAGTGCGCCATCGCCCCCGGCGGCACGGCGACATAGGTGCTGCGCAAGCCGAACGCGGGGAACAGCACCTGCTCCATGGCGTTCGTAAAATCGCGCCCCAAGGCCCGGGCCGTCGCGTGGCCGAGGAGGCCGATGCTGGGGTTCGAATAGCGGCGCTGCGTGCCCGGCGCCGCGTCGGGCTGCCAGTCGCGCAAGTACTGCATCTCGCTACCCTGCATCACCTCGTCGGGAAATTGCATCGGCAGGCCGCCGGCCGTGTACGTGCCCAGTTCGAGCAAGGTGGCCCGGTCGATGGGCCGTCCCGCCAGCTCGGGCACGAAACGCGACGGATGATCCTTCAGCGACAGCTTGCCCTGCGCCTGCGCATGGGTCGTCAAGGTCGAGGAAAACATCTTGCTGATCGAGCCCAGTTCGAACAGCGTGTGCTCGGTCACGGGAACCTTGCCTTCCAGCGCGGCCAGGCCGTAGTTGAAGAAGTAGGGCTTGCCGCCCACCGTGACGGCGACCGCCATGCCGGGCAGCTTGTTCGCGGCCATCATCGGCACAATGGCCGCATCGACGGCGGCGCGCACCTTTGCCGTGTCGTCGCCCAGGCGCGCAGGCAGGCGGCGCAGGAAGTCGTCCCGCACCTGCCGGCCGTGCGGTGGCCCCGCCTCGTCACGCGGGCCGACGTCCATCTCGGCGAAGACGATGCGGCGCTCGCCCTTGACCAGCCAGCCCACGTACCAGCCCAGCTGGTTGGGCCGGTCCGGCGTGCCGTCGGCCAGCACGGGCGAACCCGACCCCGTCTTGCCGACCACCTGCCAGCCGTCCACCCGCTCCGGCACTGCCGCCAGCGCCGCCGTCATCGCCAGCGATTTCGGCCGCAGCCCCAGTTGGCCGTTGACGGCGCGGCGCAGGAAGGCCACCTGCTCGTCCGGCGAAATGCGCAGCGAGGAGCCCAGCCAGGATGCGCTCAGGCCGTTATGCTTGCCGGCGTCGCCGGAGACGTCACCGTTGCCGTAATCGAAGCGCTTCACGTAGGCCTGGAAGCGCCGCTCACCCAGCCTGCTGGTGAGCTGCTGCGAATACCAGACCACGGAGTTCTTCATCCAGGCAGAGGGATCGGTGGGCTGGCGCCACTCGGGGAGCCAGTCGACATAGCCTTCCTTGAAGGGCAGCAGGGGCGCGTGCTCGCCTTGCAGGATGCCGGCGTCGTAGCCCATCAGGGCCAGCGGCAGCTTGAAGGTGGACATCGGCGGCATGCGCACATCGCATTGGCCTTCGCGCAGCAGCCATTGGCCGGTGGCCGCGTCGGCCATGGCGATGCAGTGTGCCGCGCCATGGGCGACGCCATGGACGAGCAAAGGGAGGGCCAGGCCCGTCAGGGCGGCCAGGGATTTCGATAGCATGGGAACTCCGGGTTAAAGTGTTTTCAATCGGGCAGGCAGCATGTGCAGGAAGGCGGCGCGTGCGCGCGGACCGGCCGCGCCTTCCGTCCGGTGTTCGTCCTGCACCAGGTGGGCGAACACGACGGTGCGCTCGCCCTTCGTGGCCCAGCCGACAAACCAGCCGTAGGCGTGGTCCTCGTCGTCGCGACCGTCCGGGCCTACCGGCGAGCCGGTGCCCGTCTTGCCGTATACCTGCCAGCCGTCCGGCAGGTCGTCCAGGCGCAGCAGGCGCGCCGTCATGTCGTGCGCCCGCCTCGATACGGGCAGTTCGCGGCGCACCAGGCGGCGCAGGAAGGCGGCCTGTTCGTCCGCCGAGATGGCCATCGACGACGTGATCCACGACATCGTCAGGCCGTTGGCCTTGCCAGCGTCGCCGGACGTATCGGCATTGCCGTAGCCGAAGTCGCGCACGTAGCGGGCAAAACGTGCTTCGCCGAGCTGCCCCGTGACCTGCTGCGCGTACCAGGCGGCCGAGTACTTGATCCACTCCTGCGGGTCCATCGGCCGGCGCCAGGCCGGCACCCAGTCGGCATAGCCGGCCTTGAAGGGCAGCCGGGGCGCGTGCTCGCCCTTCAGGAAGCCGCTGTCGTATCCCATCAGGCTGATGGCGATATTGAAGGTGGAAACGGGCGTGATGCGCGTGCCGCAGTCGCCGTCGCGCTGCAAAGGCTGGCCGGTGGCGGCATCGAGCAGCAGGGTGCAGCGCAGCAGGCCGGGCGCTGCGGGTTCGGCCTGCCACGCCAGCGCCGGTTGCAGCGCGAAGTTGGCCGTGGCGACGGCCGCCAGGCCGGCGGCGGCGGCGCATCGTGCCCACAGCGCGCGCCGCCGGCAATCCGGCGTACGGATCAGGGCCACGCGGCCGGCCAGCGTCTCGGCCTCGATACCGCCGAATGCCAGCGCCGTATTCATCGGGGCGTGCTGCAGCCTCAGTTGCGCCACCAGCGCCGCCGCATAGGCCTTGCGCTCGGCCGCCGGGCGGCCCCTCAGCACGTCGCGGTCGCAGCCCAATTCCTGTGCCCACGTCAGGCTGGCCCGCAGCCGGTGCATGAAGGGGTTGAACCACAACAGCGTCTGCAGCAGCAGGCCGGCGGCCATCCAGTGCAGGTCCTGCCGACGCAGGTGGGTCAGCTCGTGCTCGACGATCAGCTGGCGCTGCAGGGGAGGGAAGTCGCGCAGGTGGCGCGGCAGCAGCAGGCGCGGCTTCACCAGGCCCAGCAGCATCGGCGATATCGGGCCGTCCACTTCCAGCACGGTGGCGCCGGCCGCGGGCGCCAGGGCGGTGCCGCTGGCGGCCAGCCGGTCCAGCAGGCGCCGTGCGCACCCCAGGCGGGCCAGCGACCAGCCCAGGCCCAGCAGATACACGCCGAACCAGGCCCACGCAGCCAGGTGAAGGGCGGAGCGGCCGGAATCGTCATCCGATCCGGCCACCGGCACGACGGCCGGCGTTGCCGTGGACGGGGAAGCCGGCGGTGCCATCAGGTGCGCCATCGTCTGCGTCGCTTCCTCGATGGGCGGCACCAGCCGCAGGCGTTCGCTGTGCGGCAGCAGCACGAGCAGGAAGGTGACCAGCACGGTGGCCTGGGCCAGCAGCCACGGCGTGCGCTGCCCCGCCAGCGCGGGCAGGCGCCGGCGCAACAGGCCGCCCAGGCCCCAAACGCACAGGCCCGCTACCAGCGAACCGGCGCTGGCCAGCAGCAAGCGCAGCAGGAAGGAATCAACGTCGAAGCCCGTCATGGAGCGGCGTCCTTGCTGTCGTTCTTGTCTTCGTCGTCCGGCCAGTCGGCCAGCATCCGTTCCAGCCGGGCCAGCTCGCCGGCATCGACCAGTTTGCTGCCGGTGAACATCGTCACGGGCAGGGGAGTGTCCAGTTCCATGATGCGCGTGCCGAAGTCGCGCGCGTAGGCGGCCAGGGTGCCCAGCTTTTCGAGCGCCGCTTCGTACACCAGCACGCCGTGGCGGGTGGACTGGCTGACCATGCGTTTTTCCAGCATCCGTTCCAGCGTCTTGCGGGTGGACGAGAACGACCAGCCCAGTTCGTCGGCGACGGCTTCGTGCAGTTCACGGGCGCTCAGCGGGTGCTGGCGCCACAGGGCCTTGAGCAGGCACAGCTCGGGATTGGACGGGACCATGGCAACACTCCACAATGTGACGAATGGGTCAATTGTGCGACAGATGTCACATGGCCGTCAATAGAACTTTTCGATGTCTCGCTTAAACGAGTTCCCCTGGAGCCTTCCACTGATCACAGGCGGAACCAATACCAGCTGTTCCGCCCCGTCGGACCGGGGCGCGAACGCCCACTCACACATCGAACGGGCAAAGCAAGCCATCAACATGCCATCGTTGATATTGTCCTCCGCCACCACCGATACCTGGGTCACCTTGCCGCTGGGCGCGATACGGATCGCATACAGAATCCCCATCCCCGCCAGGGTGTAGCCACCCTCGCGTTCGATATGGCGTTTGAAGCAGCGGCTGTTGGCCTTATTGTCGTTGTTGACCAGATTCGCGATCCGCGCCGATGTGGGGCGGTCAGCGCCGAAAGGCTGAATCTTGCCAGGGATGAAATCGCCGGTGGGATCGCGCTTGATATAGCAGGCCGCCGGTTCATCGGCAAAAGCGCTGCCCACCGAGAGGACGGCGGCAGCAATGGCAAGAAGGGAGCGCATGACATTCTTTAGTGAGGTAAAGATTCATCTTAGCATAAATAGTTGCCAAAAAGAATATATGCCAGGCGCTCCGAGGTGCCCTTACATCGCGTCGTAGGGCATATGCTGCAGGCTGCGTTCCAGCTCGGCCGCGGCGGCCGGCAGGTCGACGGCGGCGCCCAGGTCGCGCATCGTCGAGCCGAAGGCGTGCAGTGTGCGGAACAGGTTGTGGGCGCGGCACTGTTCGCCCATCTGGCCGATACGCACGATGTCCAGGCCGAACGAACCGGAGATTTCGACCCGGTAGCGGGCCGAGATGTGGGCGCACAGCTGGCGGCGGTCGATCCCTGCCGGCATCTCGATACCGATGACGGAATGCAGGCGCGAATCGGGCCGGCCGTACAGCGACAGGCCCAGCGCCTCGATGGCGCGCTGCATCGCCGTCGAGCAGCTCAGGTGGCGGGTGAAGCGGCGTTCCAGGGTTTCCTGGCACACCAGGTGCAGCGCTTCGTGCAGCGCCAGGATGCCCGACACGGGCGCCGTGTAGTGATACGAAGCGTTGTGCCAGAACTGCGCCGCCAGCTTGGCGTCCAGGCACCAGTGCGGCGGGTCGGCCGGGCGGCTTTCGATGCGGTCCCAGGCCCGCTGCGACAGGGCGATCAGCGACACGCCGGGGATCGACGACAGGCCTTTCTGGCCGCCCGTGACGACGGCGTCGATGCCCCAGTCGTCCATCAACAGGGGCGTCGTGCTCAGGGTGCAGACGGCGTCGGCGACCACCAGGCAGCCTGCCGCGCGGGCCAGCCGGGCGATCTCCGCCAGGTGCGGGTTGAATGTGGTGGACGAGGTTTCGCCATGGGCCACCGTCAGTACGGTGGGGCGTACGCGCGCCAGTGCCGCTTCCAGTTCAGCCAGGTCGACCGACTGGCCCAGCGGCACATCGAGCGTCGTCACGTCGCCGCCCACGCGCCGCGCCATTTCGGCAAAGCGGCCGCTGAAGTAGCCGTTACACACGGACAGTACCTTCGTACCCGGCCAGACCAGGTTGGTGATGCTCATCTCCATCGCCGCCGATCCCGGCCCGGCCACGCCGAGGATCCACGGCGACTCGGTCTGGAACACGTAGCGGGCCATCGACTGCACCTGCGCGATGATGCGCGCCATCGTGTCGCCCAGGTGGTTGATGACGATGGAGTTGGCGTGGGCCACCCGCGCCGGAATCGGCACGGGGCCGGCCCCCATCATCAACAGGGGCTCGGCCGGCAGCAGCGCGTCGAGCGGTTCGATAAGGGGCTGGGCAATGCGCATGCCCGCCGCTGCCGCCGCCGCTACCGCCGCCGCTGGCGCGCGGGCGGCGTCGTGGGGTTGGTCGGGACGGAAGGCGAGGACGGTATTGGGCATGATGTTTTCCTGTAAGGCGGCGGGGCCGCATGGTTGGACTGCACGAGAAGTAAAACGGAAGACGCGGAGGATGCGGGCCGCCGGCCGGATGGGCGGGGCGCGATCGGGCGGCAGGCGCCGGGGATGGTGGTGCTTGCCAAACGATAAATGATTCTAGCAGCGCCACTTATAGGCCAGCAACGATTATCGTTATGCGCGTTGCGCATACGGCCGGGCGGATAGCGCTATATAATCGGCTATATTGCGCTCCGACCTCTTGTCTCCCATGCGAAAACTCCTGTTGTGCGCCGTCGCCACGGCACTGTCGGCCGCCATCCCGGCCCGGGCCGCCGAAATCACCGTCTCGGCCGCGGCCAGCCTGACCAATGCCTTCCGCGAGCTGGCCCAGTCCTTCGCCGAGGCCAATCCGGGCGAGCGGGTGCTGCTCAATTTCGCCGCCTCGGATCCGCTGGTCCAGCAGATCGCCAAGGGCGCCCCGGTCGACGTGTTCGCCTCGGCCGACCAGGAGGCGATGGACAAGGCTGACAAGCTCAAGCTGCTGGCACCGGGCACGCGCAAGGACTTCGCCACCAACACCGTGGTGCTGGTCGTCCCGGCCGCCAGCACCTTGAAGGTGGCTGCGCTGGCCGACCTGAATACGTCCGGCGTGCAGCGCCTCAGCACCGGCAATCCGGCCAGCGTGCCGATCGGCCGCTATGCGAAGGAAGCGTTGACGCAAGCAGGTGTGTGGGCCCAGGTCGAAGGCAAATTCGTCTACGGCGCCTCGGTACGCCAGAGCCTCGATTACGTCGCGCGGGGCGAAGTCGATGCCGCCTTCGTCTACGCCACCGACGTGATGGCGCAGAAAGACAAGGTAAAGGTCGTGCTGAACGTGCCCACCGCCAGCCCTGTCACCTATCCGATCGCCGTGCTGGCCGGCGCGCCGCAGCCGCAACTGGCGCGCCGCTTTGCCGCCTATGCGCTGTCGCCGGCCGGGCAGGCCATCCTCGTCAAGTACGGCTTCGGGCGCCCATGACGGAACCGGCCCTGACGGCGCTTGCCCTGTCGCTGAAGGTGGCGCTGTGGGCCACCGGCATCGACCTGGTGCTGGGCGTGGCCGTCGGCTACCTGCTGGCGCGCGTGCGTTTTCCCGGCCGCGAGCTGCTGGACGCGCTGTTGACTCTGCCGATGGTGATGCCGCCCACGGTACTGGGCTATTACCTGCTGGTGGTGATCGGCCGTAACGGCCCGCTCGGCGCCTGGCTGCACGACAGCTTCGGCATCAACCTGATTTTCACGTGGCAGGCCGCCGTCATCGCCGCCGCCGTCGTCGCCTTTCCGCTGGTGCTCAAGGGCGCGCGCTCCGCGTTCGAAACGGTCGACGCACAGCTGGAGCAGGCCGCGCGCGTACTGGGCGTGTCCGAAGTCGGCGTGTTCCTGCGCGTGACCCTGCCGCTGGCCTGGCGCGGCGTCCTGGCCGGTACCCTGCTGGCCTTCGCCCGCACGATGGGTGAATTCGGCGCCACCCTGATGGTGGCCGGCAGCATTCCGGGCAAGACGCAGACGCTGTCGATCGCCGTCTACGAAGCCGTGCAGGCGGGCCAGGACGACACGGCCAACCTCCTGGTACTGGTCACTTCCGTCACCTGCGTGCTGGTGCTGGTGGTGGCAAGCCGGCTGGCGCCCCGGCGCGTGGTGCTGGCATGACGATAGCCGTCGATATCGCCGCCACCCTGCGCTCCGGCGCGCGCACCTTCGAGCTGCGCACGCGCTTCACGGCGGCAGGGCAGCGCGTGGTCATCTACGGCGCCTCGGGCGCGGGCAAGAGCCAGATGCTCAAAGCCATCGCGGGCCTGATGCGCCCACACGCGGGGCGCATCGAACTGGGCGGGCGGGTACTGTTCGACGCCGACGCCGGCATCGATATTTCACCGCAGCGGCGCCGCGTCGGCTACCTGTTCCAGGACTACGCGCTGTTCCCCCACCTGAACGTGCGCCAGAATATCGGCTTCGGCCTGCAGCGGGGCTGGCGCAATCCGCCCCGGCGGGGCGACGACGCGGCCGTGGGCTACTGGCTCGAAGCCTTCGGGCTGGAGGCGGTGGCGCATCAGCTGCCGGAGCAACTGTCGGGCGGCCAGCGCCAGCGGGTGGCGCTGGCGCGCGCGCTGGTCGCGGAACCGGATGCCCTGTTGCTGGACGAGCCTTTTGCCGCGCTCGACCCGGCGCTGCGCGTACGCATGCGCCAGGAGCTGGATGCACTGCAGCGTCGCCTGGACATCCCGATGCTCTTGATCACGCATGACCCGGACGATGCCGCCACCTTCGGCGGCCAGATACTGACGATGGCCGACGGCGCCATCGTCGATGAACGTTTTACAGGATCGGGCACATGGACCAGCCAGACGAACGAGTGGTGAACGACGGCGGCGCGCTGGCGCTGCACGGCAAGCTGTGGCTGACGATGAACGGCCAGCACCTGGGCGGGCCCGACCGCGTGGCCCTGCTGGCCAGCATCGCCGAACACGGCTCGATCACGCAGGCCGCCAAGGCCGTCAAGATGAGCTACAAGGCGGCCTGGGATGCCGTCGAGACGATGAACAACCTGGCCGGCGAGCCGCTGGTCGAGCGCCTGGCGGGCGGCCGGGGCGGCGGCGGCACGCGGCTGACGGCACGGGGCGCGCGGCTGGTGGAAAACTTCCGCCAGCTGGAAGCGGCGCACGACCTGTTCGTCGCCCAGCTGGGGCGGCAGCAGCCTGGCCTGCTCGACACGTCGCTGGTCGACGACTTCCTATTGATGCGGACCATGACGATGAAAACCAGTGCACGCAACCAGTTCTTCGGCACCGTCGAGGCGGTGAAACGGGGCGCCGTCAACGACGAGGTCATCCTGTCCATCGTCGGTGGCCAGCGCATCGTCGGCATCGTCACGCACGACAGCACGGACAGCCTGGGCCTGGCGCCCGGCGTGGCCGCGTTCGCGCTGGTCAAGGCCTCGTCGATCATCGTCGCGGTCGACGGCGACGCCAGCCGGCTGTCGGCACGCAACCGGCTGGCCGGACGTATCGCCCGCGTGCAGGCGGGCGCCGTCAATTCGGACGTGACAATCGCGCTGCCCGGCGGCGGCACCATCGGCGCCACCGTGACGCGCGACAGCGAGGAAAGGCTGGAACTGAAGGAGGGGATGGCGGCCACGGCGCTGTTCAAGGCCAGCAGCGTCATCCTTGGGGTGGGGTAGGGAGATACAAGAAAGCCGGCGAGGCGCCGGCTTCTTTGCGAGGCGGGCTTACACGCCCCGGGTCGATTCGAACAGGAACCAGATGCGTTCCTCGGCTTCGTCGATCCAGTTCTCCAGCAGGCTGGCGGTGGCGATATCGTGGTCTTCGTCGCACACTTCGTGCACTTCACGCATCGATTTGACGAGCAGCTGGTTGTCGGCGCGCAGCTCTTCCAGCATGGCGGTGGCGTCGACGTATTCCTTGTCGTTGTCCTGGATGCGCTGCAGTTGCGCGATATGTTTGATCGAACGGATCGTGGTGCCGCCCAGCTTGCGCACGCGTTCGGCGATGGGGTCGAGCATCGCGTAGATGGCGGTGGCCTGCTCGTCCAGCAGCAGGTGGTGCGAGCGGAAGTGGGGACCGCTGACGTGCCAGTGGAAATTCTTGCACTTGACGTACAACGTGAACGTATCGGCCAGGAGCGCGTTCAGGCCTTCGGCCACTTCCTTGCGGGCTTTCTTGCCCAGGTCGGTTGGGGTCTTCAGTGCGTCTTGCTGTTGTTGCTCGTTCATGTCTGCCTCTTTGAAAGTAAGGTGAAATGATTGTAACGCAGACAATAAAAACGCGTTGATACCGTGCGCCGCACCATCGGCCGTCGCCGGGGCGCCATGCCTGGGGCGATGGACGTTTTCGGGGTGGATCGTGCTGCGCTGCGAACCGGGGATGACCCGTTGCCGTGCGGACGTGCGAACGCGGCTGGGCTGCCGAAACGGCCGTGGTGGCCAGGGGGACGGCACCGACCGCATGCACGGGACGCGCATACGGTCGGGCTCACTACGGATGGTGATGCAAACGCGCCGGTGCCCCGGCGCTGGACAATCACTGCGGGGGATGGCTGGGGTCAGCTCTTTTCTTCCTTGGCACCCTGGCGGGCACCCCGGTTGGCCGACTGGCGGCTTTCACCGCCCTTGCGACCGATCTCAGCCATGTGTTCGCGGTCGCGGCTGACCGCTTCACCACCTTTCTGACCGGCACGACGGGCTTCTTCGGAATCGAATTCGTGCGCAGTGCCTTTCTGGTGTGCTGCCTGGCCTCCCTTGCTGGCGATCTGACGTTGCGTGGCTTCATCCATGGCGGCAAAGCCCCGTTTTGCGGGCGCTTTCTGACCTGTTCCGTTCTCGGCACGCTGGCTGTTGCCGCTGCCGCCGCCCTGCGCCGCCCGGCCCTCACCTCTATTACCTTCACCCTGATTTGTAGCCATGTTTCACCTCTCTCCGCGATGATGACAATCCGGACTCAAGGGTCCGGCCCGCGAAGCGGCAGGTCGCCGCTTCGTCTGGTTAGAGAAGGCGGTCCTGCTTAAGTTCCGGCATGGCGCGTGGAGGATACGCCGGCGGCCCGGGGGGGCGCGCCGGCCATGAGGTCAGGAATCGGCCTTGCCGATCGCCGAGCGTTCGCCGACGGCTTCGCGCGTGCCGCTGCGCAGCGGGGCCGCCCCGGCATCGTGCTCCAGTTGCTCCTTGCGGTCGGCCAGCTGTTCGCGCAGGCGCAGCAGGTCGACGTCGGACTGGCGTGCCTGCGGGAACATCGACTGTTCCTCTTCCATCACGTGGTGCTCGACGGCACGGCGCAGCAGGGCCATCGTGCTGTCCAGGTCGGGGTCGTCGCCGGACATGCCCTGGATGTGAGCGATCAGTTCCTTCGCCTCGGCATGGTCCTGGATGGCTTCCTCGACCTGCTTGCGCTCGCCCGTGTCGTTCAGGAAGGCGGGATAGAACAGTTCCTCCTCGATCTGCGTATGGATCGTCAGTTCCATGCACACTTGCAGGGCCAGGTCGGCCTTCAGGCTGATGTCGCCGATGCGGGCCAGCCGTTCATATTCGCAGAACAGCTGCTTGGCCTTGTCATGGTCGCTCGTGAGCAGGGCGACGGCATCGTTGGTGGTGGTGTTTTCCGCCCGGGGCATGCGCGCGGCGGGATGGTCCTCGGCATGCGGCAGGGGGACGGCATCTTTCGGTTCGGTAGTCATGGGTGGCTCCTCCTTTTTCGTGGATAGGTGGGAAACTCCGCGCGGCACCGGGCGCGCGCGGCAGCTGCCTTGATTACGTCGGCCCAGTATAGGACCATTGCGTTTCGGCCGGCGCGCTCCACCGCCGCCCGGATTTTCTGCGGCGGCGCCGTTCATGCGACAATACCGCTCCTTACTGATGACCAGACTTCCACCCGAGCCACGGCCATGACGCATCCCGAATACATCCTGACGCTTTCCTGTCCCGACCAGCGCGGCATCGTGCACCGCGTGTCCGGGTTTCTCGCCGAACACGGCTGCAATATCATCGATTCGGCCCAGTTCGGCGACCAGGAGACCCAGCGCTTCTTCATGCGCGTCCATTTCGCCGCCGAGGACGCCGGCGTCGCCGATGCCCAGCTGCGCGCCGAGTTCGCCCTGCTGGGCGAGGCGCTGCGGCTGGACTGGAACCTGCACGACGCCCGCGCCAAGCCGCGCGTGCTGCTGATGGTGTCGAAGATCGGCCACTGCCTGAACGACCTGCTGTTCCGCTACAAGAGCGGCCTGCTGCCGGTGGAGATTCCCGCCATCGTGTCGAACCACATGGACTTCTACCAGCTGGCGGCCAGCTACAACATCCCGTTCCACCACCTGCCGCTGGCGGCCGGCGCGCCCGAGGCGGCCAAGGCGGCCCAGGAAGCGCGCATCGTCGAGCTGATGGACAACCACAAGGTCGACCTGGTGGTGCTGGCGCGCTACATGCAGATCCTGTCGCCGGGGCTGTGCGCGCGCCTGAAGGGCAAGGCCATCAATATCCACCATTCCTTCCTGCCCAGCTTCAAGGGCGCGCGGCCGTATGCCCAGGCCCACAAGCGCGGCGTCAAGCTGATCGGCGCCACCGCCCACTTCGTCACGGGCGACCTGGATGAAGGCCCGATCATCGAGCAGGACGTCGAAAGGGTCGACCACGCGATGGACGGCGAAACCCTGTCGGCCATCGGTCGCGACGTCGAGTGCGTGGTGCTGGCGCGTGCCGTCAAATGGTTCGTCGAACACCGCATCCTGCAAAACGGCGACCGTACCGTCATCTTCAAATAACGTTTTTCTCGACACTTCAATGGCAATCAAGGCAACGATCTACAAGGCGGAACTGTCCATCGCGGACATGGACCGCAATTACTACGGCACCCATATCCTGACCCTGGCGCGCCACCCGTCCGAAACGGACGAGCGCATGATGGTGCGGCTGCTGGCCTTCGCCATCCACGCCAACGACTCGCTGGCCTTCACCAAGGGCATGTTCGACGTCGAGGAGCCGGACCTGTGGGACAAGGACCTGACGGACGCGATCCAGCTGTGGGTCGAGATCGGCCAGCCGGAAGAGCGCCGCATCCTGAAGGGCTGCGGCCGTTCCGAACACGTGATCGTGTACTGCTACAGCACGGCCAGTTCGATCTGGTGGAAGGGCATCGCCAACAAGGTCGAACGGGCCAAGAACCTGACCGTCATCAACCTGCCGTCCGAAGCGACGACGGCGCTGGAGAAGATGGCTCAGCGCACCATGCAGCTGCAGTGCACGATCCAGGACGGCCAGATCTGGCTCACCGACGGCGTCGAGACGGTGCAGGTCGAGCGCGAGGTGTGGAAGAGCGAGCGCTAGGTTTCAAGGTTCCCCCGGGACTGCGCTAGCGGCCGAACGCCTTGTACAGCGCATTGCGCACGTCGCGGGGGAAGGCGCCCGACATGCCTTCGAAGGTCGTGTTGGTCAGGCTGACCAGGGCCAGGTCGCTGTCCGCGTCGTAGAACCAGTGGTGGCCATACGCGCCGCCCCATTGCACGGTGCCGGGGCGCTGCGGCGTGTGCGTCGGCACCGGGTCCCCCAGCACGGCGCCCAGGTAGCCGAAGCCCCATCCGGCGCCCTGCGTGGCCGCGCCCGTGCCGGTGCGGTCGACCCGGGCGACGTCGAGCAGGTCGCGGTTTTCTCCCCGCAGCGACAGCAACAGGCGCATGAAGTCCGGCGCGCTGCCCGCCATGCCGGCACCGCCCGAGGGATACGAGGTCGTGTCGAAGATGCGGCGCGGCGCGAAGCGGGCGATGCCCACGCCCGAGCGCGTGGCGGCGTCGATCTCCATCGGCCGCGGCGCCGGCTTGTCGTTCAGGTAGTGCAGCACCAGGCGCGACTCGTCCGTCACGTGAAAGGCCGTATCACCCATGCCCAGCGGCGCCGTCACGTATTGCGCAACCAGCGCCGGCAGCGGCTTGCCGGCGGCAGCCTCCAGCACCGCCCCCAGGACATCCATCGCCACCGAATAGCGCCACGCGCTGCCGGGCGCATAGGCCAGCGGCACGCCGGCGATGCGCGCCAGGTTCTCCGCCAGCGACAGGCCAGGCTGGTCCAATCCCGACGACACGCCGGCGCGGCGGTACGGGCCGTCCTCGGCCTCGATGAACGCATACGACAGGCCGGCCGTGTGGGTCAGCAGCTGGTGCAGCGTGATGTCCGGCACGCTGCCGTCGGGCAGGGCGGGGCGGAAGTCCGGCAGCCACTGCGCCACGGTGTCGTGCAATTGCAGGAAGCCCTGTTCCATCAGCCGCAGCGCGGTGATGGCCACCAGCGGCTTGGTCATCGACGCGTACAGGAACAGCGCGTCCTCGCGCATCGGCACCACCGTTTCGCGATTGGCATGGCCGGCGGCGCGGCGGTAGACGATGTCGCCGCCGCGCATGGCCAGCACGACGGCGCCGACGATTTTCTGCCGCTCGAGCGCGCGGTCGATGACGGCATCCACGGCGCCGGCGTATTGGGGGTCTTGCATGGGCTTCCTTTCGACAGAGCCCGCCATCTTACCGCCCAAACGGTCCGCGTGCCGCGCCGCGCCTTGCCGCCGGCCGGGCTATAATCCCGGTCATGAAGACTTCGAGCCGACGACTGCTGCAGGTCTGGATCGCGTGCTGCGCCATCCTGCTGAACGCGCTCGCCCCGGCCGTGTCGCATGCGCTGGCCCTGAACGACGCCAACGGGCGCGGCTGGGAGATCTGCCTGAACGACGGCACCCGGCTGTCCGGCAGCGGCGAACTGGACCAGGCTACCTTCCTGGCCCTGACGGACCGCAGCCGTTCGCTGTCGGCCAAGGTGCCCACCCCCGCCCCTGTGAAGCCGATGACGATGGCCGATTGCGGCTATTGCCTGCCCAATGCCGGCCCGCTCGGCATGCCGCCGGCCATGCTGCAGGCGCTCCCATTTGCCGCGCTGCCGGCCGAACGCCCCTTCCTGTTCTACCACGCGCCCCGGCCCCTGCAGGCCTGGGTTGCCGCCCACCCGCGGGGACCGCCCGCCGACGCCTGATCTTGTGCCGCGGCCCTGCCGCACCTTCCCACAATTTTCGGAGTCACCATGCAATCGATTCAACGCGCAATGCTCGCGGCCGTGCTGGCCGCGCTGTCCCTTCCCGCCATCGCCCAGGTCTCCGTCAAGGAGCCGTGGGCCCGCGCCACCGTGCCCGCCGCGAAAAGCTCCGGCGCCTTCATGCAGCTGGTATCAAACCAGGACGTGCGCCTGGTCGGCGTCAGCACCCCTGTTGCCGGCAGCGCCGAACTGCATCAGATGTCGATGCAGGACAACCGCATGTCGATGGCGCCCGTCGCGGCCATCGACCTGCCGGCCGGCAAACCGGTGGCGCTGGCCTCCGGCGGCTACCACATCATGCTGATGCAATTGAAGCGCCAGCTGAAGGAGGGCGAGACCATTCCCGTCACGCTCGAGTTCGAGAAGAAGGACAAGACGCGTGACAAGGTCGAAGTCCAGGTGCCCGTGCGGCCGCTGACGTACAGCCCGCACGCCGCGCACTAAGGAGCCGCCATGAAGTTCGTGTTCTTTCCTGCCGCGCTGACGGCAGCGGCGGCGCTCGTCCCGACGTTTGCCGACGCCCAGGCGGGCGACGTCGCCGCCCTTGACGTCGTGACCATCCATGGCGGGCGCCCGACGTCGCTGCCGGCCCAGATTCCCACCACCATCGAAGGCATCACGGCGGCCCAGATCGGGGCGCGCATCAATGCCTTCGACAGCGAGGACGCGCTGAAATACCTGCCCAGCCTGAACGTGCGTAAGCGCTTCACGGGCGACTACGACCACGCCGTGCTGGCCAGCCGCGCTTCCGGCACGGGCAACAGCGCCCGTTCGCTGGTCTACGCGGACGGCATCCTGCTGTCCAACTTGCTGGGCAACGGCGCCACCTACACGCCCCGCTGGGGCATGGTCACGCCCGAGGAGATCGAGCGGGTCGACGTGCTGTACGGCCCGTTCTCGGCCGCCTATCCCGGCAACTCGGTCGGCGCGGTGGTGGATTACCAGACGCGCATGCCCAGCAAACTCGAAGGCCATGTGCGCCTGGCCGGCTTCGCCCAGCGCTTCAAGCAGTACGGCACGCGCGACGATTATTACGGCAAGCAGGGCAGCGCCTCGCTGGGCGACCGCGCCGGCGCGTTCGCGTGGTGGGTCGACGTGGCCCGGCTCGACAGCGACGGCCAGCCCATCGGCTTCGCCAACAAGCTGGTCTCCGGCGGCAGCGCCGGCACGGCCGACGCGACACCCGTCACGGGCGCCGTCCCCGGTCGCAATGCCTCGGATCGCGACTGGCTGATCCTGGGCGCCACCAACCAGGTCCACACGGTGCAGGACCATGCCAAGGTCAAGCTGGCCTACGACGTCACCCCAAGGCTGCGGGCCAGCTACACCCTGGGCTGGTGGCGCAACGATGCCGAGCGTTCCAGCGAATCCTACCTGCGCGATGGCGCCGGCAATGCCGTGACCAGCGGCGTCATCGCCGTGGACGGGCGGCGCTACACCTTGCTGCCGTCCGACTTCGCGCCGTCGCGGGGCGCGCTGGAACACCTGATGCACGGCGTTTCGCTCAAGCGCCATGCGAAGGACGTCTTCGACTGGGAAGTGGCATACAGCCAGTATGACTACCGCAAGGACCTGGTGCGCACGCCCACCGTCTTCGCCAGCGGCATCGACAGCCCGGGCGCGGGCAACGTGACGGACATGGGTGGCAGCGGCTGGAACACGTTGGCGCTGAAAGGCACGTGGCGGCCCGGCGCGGCCCACGTGGTGGACATCGGCGTGCAGCGCGATGCGGCCAAGCTGCGCACCAGCGTCGTCAACAGCAGTGACTGGATCGCCGGCACGACGGGCCGGCCCGTCTCCACCTTCAACGGGCAGACGCGGCTGGAAAGCCTGTATGCGCAGGACACGTGGCGCATCGACGAGCAGTGGAAAGCCACCTTGGGTGCCCGGCTGGAACGGTGGCAGGCCTTCGGCGGCGAGATGTCCGCGGCCGGCGGCGGCCTGCTGCCCTTCGCTGCGCGCAAGGAAACGGCCTGGTCGCCCAAGGCGGCGCTGGCCTGGCGTGCCAGCGACGAATGGACCATCAAGGCCTCCAGCGGCCGCGCCGTGCGCAACCCCACGGCAGCGGAGCTGTTCCAGGGTTCCATCGTCGACGAGCGCATCGTCAACACGGACCCGAACCTGCGCGCCGAGCGTTCCTGGACGGGCGAACTGACGGCCGAGCGCATGACGGCGGCGGGGACCGCACGCGCCACCTGGTTCCACGAGACCACGCGCGACGCCCTGTATTCGCAGCCGCTGACGGCCACCGTCAGCACGGTGCAGAACGTGGGCCGCGTCCGCACCAACGGGGTCGAACTGGCCCAGCAAGCCGACAACGTGCTGTTGCGGGGCCTCACCGTCAACAGCAGCCTGACGTACGCCGATTCGCGCATCGTGGCGAACGACGCCAATCCCGCCTCCGTCGGCAAGCGCCAGCCCCGCGTGCCGCGCTGGCGTGCCAACCTGCTCGCTTCCTGGCAGGTCGACGAGCGGTGGACCGGTACTTTCGGGCTGCGCTACAGCGGACGCCAGTTCGGCTCACTCGACAACAGCGACCGCAATGGCCTGACGTATATGGGCGTGTCGGACTACCTGGTGGCGGACGCGCGGCTGCGCTATCGCTTCGACCGCCACTGGAGCGGCGCCGTGGGCGTCGACAACCTGAACGGCGAAAAGTACTGGGCGTTTCACCCGTACACGCAGCGCACCGTCGTGGCGGAGCTGAAGTTCGACTTGTAGCAGCCGGCTTGGAAGGAGGGCGCCTGCCCGGCGACGGGTGTTGCCGGGCAGGCGAAAACGGAAAAACTACGGGAACGGCGAGAAAGGATTACGGCGCGTCGCCCAGGCGGCGCACGGTGCCCGAGCCGGTGACGGCGCGGCTGACCTGCGGGTCGCCGTGGTAGCCGATATTGCCGGAGCCGGTGACGGCGGCCGCCAGCGTTTGCGTGGCCGCGACGAGCACCTGGCCCGAGCCGCTGATGCTGGCCTCGACCTTTTTCGCCTGCAGCTGGGAGGCGTCGGCCTTGCCGGAGCCGGCGATGGACGCCTTGACCGCGTCGGCGCTGCCGGCGGCCGTGATCCTGCCGCTGCCGGCGCCGGCCAGGCTGACGTAACGCGCCTCGATCCGGCCGGCGTCGATGGAGCCGGAGCCGGCCACCTCGAGCGTCAGCCGCTCGGCGCGCAGCGGTGTGGCCGTGAGGTTGCCGGAACCGGCCACCGACAGGCTGTCCACTTCGCGCGCCTGCACCACCACCTTCAGGCGGCGCGTGTCCACCGACTGATTGCGCTTGACGGGGCGGATCTTCAGCACGCCGTTTTCCACCACCGTTTCGATCAGCGGCAGCACATTGTCGTCGCCTTCGACGGTGACACTTTCGCCTGCGCCGGTGCGTACTTCGACATCGGCCGGCACGGATAGCGCCACGCCATGGAAGGCGCTGGCCTGGCGGTTTTCCTTCACCACGTTACCGCTGCCCTGCACCCGCTCGCCGGTCAACCAGCCCAGCGGCGAGGCATGGGGCGCCACCAGCGGCAGCAGCAGGGCGGCCGCCGCGGCGGCCAGGGTCAGTTTCTTGAATGCTTTGCTTGGCATGGCTTGTCTCCTGTTCGATAAGGCATGGTAGTCCAGCCGCATCTGCGCGGCATCAGCCGTGCGACGGATTGCAGGGAATGCGGGACAGAATGCACTCTGCCGCGACTGCCCCGGCGTTGCCGCTGTTCCGGTCATCGCGGTCCGGTAAGGTATGATGCGCGTCCCCCAATGAAAGTGTCCCATGCTGATCATCACCATCAAACAGGGCAAGGAAAAGAGCATCCTGGCCGGCGACCCGTGGATCTACCCTTCCGCCATCGACAAGGTCGACGGCAAGCCGCAGGAGCGCAACAAGCCCGGCGCGACTGCCATCGTGCAATCCTCGTCGCGCCAGTTCCTGGCCCGCGCCGCCTACAATGCCAAGGCCACGCAGATCGCCGCCCGGGTCTGGACCATGCGCGAGGACGAGCCGATCGATCACGCCATGATGAAGCGGCGCGTGCAGGCCGCCATCGCCAGGCGCTCTGGCTCAAGCGCCGATCCGCAGGCCCTGGTGCTGCTGGTGGACGGCGAGAAGGACGGCCTGCCCGGCCTCGTCGTGCAGGGCTATGGCGGCGTCTCGGGTTATCTCATCTGCCAGTTCAATGCCGGTGGCGTCGACATGTGGAAAGTGCCCATCGTGCAGGCGCTGCTGGCCGCGACGGGCTGCCCGAACGTGTACGAGCGGTGCGACCCGGCCCTGCGCAAGGGCGAAGGCCTGCTCGTCAAGCCGGGCGCACTGGCCGGCGACGAGCCGCCCCAGCGCCTGACGGTGCGCGAGGGCGGCCGCCTGGTGCCGATGGATATCCGCACCGGCTTCACCTACCCACGCTGAGCGCGGATCGCGCCGGTTCTACTCCAGCGGCACGGAACGGTAGCGGTTGACGTCCCCGCTTGATACAGGCGGCGCGTTGTTGCCCCAGGCGCTGCGCAGGTAGGACACCAGCTGCGCCACCTCGACGTCGCCCAGCACATGGCCGAATGGCGGCATGCCGTAAGGGCGTGGATTGCCCCGGGTGCCGGGCGGGAAGCCGCCGTTGAGCACGATGCGGATCGGGTTCGCCGCATCCTGCGTCGTCAGCGCCCGGTTGCCGGCCAGCGGCGGATATGCCAGGCCCTTGCCTTCGCCGGCCGCGCCATGGCAGTCGGCGCAGTGGCTGCCGTACAGCTTCGCGCCGGCCGCCAGCTGTGCCACGGCCTCGGGCGCCTCGGAGCGCTTGTAGGCCCGCGGCGCCGCGTCCTGCTGCGGCAGCGATTTCAAATACACGGCCATGGCCCGCACATCGTTTTCGTCGAGGTGTTGCAGGCTCTCGCGCACCACCTCGGCCATCGGCCCGAAGACGGCGGCGCGGGTCGATACGCCGGTGTGCAGCAGTTGGGCGATATCGTCCACCGGCCAGTCGCCCAGGCCCGCCTCGCTGTCGGCCGTCAGCGACGGCGCGTACCAGCCCAGCATCGGCACCAGCCCGCCGGACAGGCTGTCGTCGCTGCCGCCCAGCACATTGCGCGCGCTGTGGCAGGCGGCGCAGTGCCCCAGGCCCTGCACCAGGTAGGCGCCCCGGTTCCATTCCTTTGATCGTGCCGGCGCCGGCTCGAACACTGCAGGGCGGAAGTACAGCGCGCGCCAGGCCGCCAGCGCGACCTGCTGGTTGTAGGGGAAGCGCAGCCGGTGCGGTTGGTTCGGCTGGCGCACGGCCGGAATCGTCTTGAAGTAGGCGTACAGCGCGTCCGCGTCGTCGCGCGTGACGTAGGTGTAGCTGGTGTACGGGAAGGCCGGGTACAGCAGTCGGCCGTCGCGCGCGCGGCCGTTGTGCAGGGCGTTCCAGAAATCGTCGGCACTCCAGGCGCCGATGCCGGTCGCCTCGTCCTGGGTGATGTTCGGGGCGACGACGGCGCCGAACGGCGTCTCCAGCGCGCGCCCGCCCGCATACTGGGCGCCGCCCCGAGTCGTGTGGCAGGCCATGCAGTCGCCGGCGCGGGCCAGGTAGGCGCCGCGCGCGATGCGCTCCGACGCCGGCAGCGCCTGCGCCGCCGCGCTGGGCGGCGGGCCGGCATCGTGGCGGGGCCACAGCAGTCCCGTCACCAATGCCAGCAGCAGCGCCAGCACGGCCAGGAAGATCGCGCCACGCCGCTTCATGGCCGGTCTCCTTGCGCGTCGGGCACGCCGCCGCAAGGCAGGGGCAGCGGTGCCCTGGGTGCCGTGGCGGGACGCACGGTTTCGTCCACGCGCTGGCTGGCCAGCCAGGCCGAGACGGCGGCCACGTCGTCCAGGGTCAGGCGGCTGGCCACGAGCGCCATGCAGTCGGGCGACTGGGCCTTGCGCACGCCGTTGCGCCACGCACCGAACTGGGCGTTCAAATAGTCGCGCGGCAGGCCGACCAGGCCGGGAATGGCCGGCGCCACGCCGCCCAGCTGCTGGCCGTGGCAGGCCACGCAAGCCGGCACCTTGCGCCCCGCGTCCCCTTGCAGCACCAGCGCGCGGCCCCGTTCCAGCTGGGCCGACGTGGCCTGCACCGGGGCCTGCGCCGCATGGGGCGGATGCTGGGCGGCGAACCAGCCGGCGATTTCGCGCAGGTAAGGTTCGGGCAGCTGGCTGACCATATACGTCATCATGGGGAACTGGCGCCGGCCGTCGCGGAAATTGCGCAGCTGGTTGTACAGGTAGCCTTCGGGCTTGCCGGCCAGGCGGGGGAAGAAGGCGTCGTTGCGGTCCTTCACCTGGTGGCAGGCCAGGCAGGGCGCCAGGCGCTGTTCCAGCGAGTCCGGCGCGGGCGCGGCCGCAGCCGGGGCGGCCGGCGTCGGGAGCGATAGCACGGCGAGCAGGATCAAGGCAGAGCGGAGCGAAATTGAATCAGGCATGCGCAATTCCCGTTCAAGAAGGCGCGAGCGGATGCTCCCGCCTGTACAGCAAAGGCGCCCGGTGTCAGGCGGCCGGTGGCGGCCGGCGTCGCGGCGCCCGGGGTGGCGGCAGGACATTGCCCAGCGCCAGCCAGTGGCGGTACACGCGCAGCGCCACCTGGGCATCGTCGGCCGCGTACAGGATCTGCTTGTCCGTCAGGCGCGGCGCGGCCCAGTTGGTGGTGGAGATTTTTTTCGACTTGTGCAGCTTCTTGCCGAAGAACTTGGCCACGGCGCTTTTCGCGCCCAGGTCGTGCTTCTGGCCCGGCACGCGCAAGGCCGTCGACAGGTCGACGATGCGGGCCGGCTCGATACCGAGCTTGGCGCGCACCCGTTTCACGTCGTCGGACAGGCCGAAGCCGAGTTTGAGCACACCTTCCGCCTCCAGGATCGCCTTCAGTGCCGGCAGCAGCGCGGCGCTGTCCGGGCCGATCTGGAACAGCCAGGCGCGCGCCTCGTCGGCAAATTGCACCAGGTGCGGCCCGTCCGAGCCCTGGCCCTTGACGAAGGTCGGCTTCGATTCGGTATCGAAGCCGATGGCGTCGCAGGCCAGCAGTGCCTGTTGCGCCGCTTCGGCTTCCTGCGCCGTGCGCACCAGGTGTACGTTCGCCAGGGCAATGCCGTGATACGGCGGCAGTTCCGCGTCAAGCGCGTTGGCGCCCGCGCGGTCGGGGGATTGCACTGCCACCGCGACCATCAGCCTTTGCGCGAGAACTTGGCGGTCAGCTGTTCCAGCTTTTCCTGGCGACGGCGGTTGCTTTCCTCTTCCGCGGCGGCGTCGCGTTCGGCCTTCTTGCGTTCGGCTTCCTTGCGGAAGCGTTCCTGCAAGGTGTCCTTGGCGTGCTTGCGGTGCACGTCCGTCACTTCGGCGCCCTTGCTGCCGTCCAGATTGAAGCGGACGGTGGCATTTTCCATGGTGCGCAGATAACGCTGCGAACCCGTGTGGATGCCCAGTGCCGCGCGCATCAGCTTGCGGTCGATACCCGGCACCTGGGCCAGGATCTGCTTGTCGATACCGATCGACAGGGGCAGGCAGTCGCGGAACGGCGCGAACTGCTGCTGCAGGGACTTGAGCAGCGCGCGCGCGCTCGTCGGTCCCGCAGCCGGCGCATTTGCGTCAAGCGCCGGCGCGGCCGCATCGCTGGTGCCGGCATTGCTGCCCGCAGTGCTGCCTTCGTCCGCGGTGGCGTTGTCAGTCGGATTGCCGATCGCACCGGCGATCGAGTCGGTGCCCGTGGTGGCGACAGGTTCGGCGCCGTCGGCGGGCTGGGAGGTAAGGCTAGTGTTCATCGACTTCACAGATTAAGCAAGAGGCGCCAGCATACCATGCGCGCGCGTGCGCCGCGTTGCAATTTCAATCATGATGCGGGTTTTGCCACGGTGGTGGCCGGATGATTATGACGAGCCTGCATGTAAAACCATCGCGAATCCGTGTATAATGACCGACGCACCAAATGCAGCACGGTGTGTAATCCGTTTGGCCAAGAGTTAGTTCAGTTTGATCGAGAGTACCCAGCGATTCCCTGCACAGGGCTTTTTCGCATGGCGGGTGTGGAATCACCCGCGAGCCGTGACGACGACGCTGGCAGCGTTGCGCGAAGGGGTGGCGATATGCGCCGCCGCCGCGCCCACGCCGCGTTGTGCGCAGGCAGGCATGTGCCATCTCTTCTTGTACTGAAACCACTGGATGAACTATGCGGTAGCAAGCCCGTTCGACGGGCTTTTTTCATTCAGGATGATCCCCATATAAGTACCAATGTGGCCCGTTTTGCAGGCCATGCTGGATTGTTCACTTGCGCCGCGCCCCGTTGCGTGGCACAGAGAGATATTTGATGACGACGAAAACGCCGAAAACCTTAACGCTGTCCGCCAAAAAACCGCGCACCGAAGCGGCGCCGCTGGCGGTAACGAAGACCACCTTATCCTATGTGATCGATAATGCGCAAGAGGCTGCCGGCAAAGTGACCGTCGTGAAGAAGACCCGTCCGCGCCTGGTGGCCGTACCGGGGCAGGAAGAGGCCGCCGACGCACCGCAGGCCGCCGTCGCCGCCGATGCGGGCGATGCCGCCGTCGCCGCGGCACCGGCCGTGCCAAAGGCGCCCGTGGTTCGCGTGCGCAAGGCCAAGCTGGACAAATCCGCCGCCGCCGTCGATCCGGCGCTGCCGCCGACCGCGCCCGCCGCCGTCAGCCAGGTCACCGACGCCGCCACCTTGGCCTCGATCGACACCTCGGGCTACCTGCTGCCGTCCGTGAAGGTGCCCGGCCGCCGCGGTCGCAAGCCGAGCGAATTCACGCCCGAAAACGACGAAGTGGCGGCCCTGAACGCCGTCGAGCGCGCCGAACTGAAGGCCGCCTCGAAGGCGCGCGAACGCAAGGCCAAGGGCCTGGACGCGCTGGGCAGCGCCGAAGGCATGTCGCAGGAAGACCTGGAAAAGCGCCGCCAGCAGTTCAAGAACCTGATCAACATGGGCAAGGAGCGCGGTTTCCTGACCTACGCCGAGATCAACGACCAGCTGCCGGAAAGTATCGTCGAGCCGGAAGCCATCGAAGGCATCATCGCCACCTTCAACGATATGGGCATCGCCGTCTACGAGCGCGCGCCCGACGCGGACAGCCTGCTGCTGTCCGATAACGTGGCCACCGCCGCCAGCGACGACGAAGTCGAAGCCGCCGCCGCCACCGCGCTGTCCACCGTCGATTCCGATTTCGGCCGCACCACCGACCCGGTGCGCATGTACATGCGTGAGATGGGCGCCGTCGCGCTGCTGACCCGCGAAGGCGAGATCGAGATCGCCAAGCGCATCGAGGAAGGCCTGCGCGACATGATCCAGGCCATTTCCGCCTGCCCGACCACGATCGCCGAGATCGTGGCCCTGGCCGAGAAGATCGAAAGCGACGAGATGAAGGTCGACGACGTCGTCGACGGCTTTGTCGATCCGGAAGAGACGTCCGCTCCGGTGGCGCCGGTGCGCGCCGTCAGCAATCCGGACGATGACGACGACGAAGAACTGGAAGAGGAAGAGGAAGACGGCGACGCCAATGGTGGCGCGGCCGGCTTCTCGACCGAGCAGCTGGTGCAGCTGAAGGTCGACGCGCTGGAGCGCTTCGCCGTCATCTCGGCCCAGTTCGACAAGATGCGCAAGGCCGGCTTCGGCACCGCGGCCTACCAGAAAGCCCAGGGCATCATCTCGGCCGAGCTGCTGTCGATCCGCTTCACCGCGAAAGTGGTGGAGAAGCTGTGCGACACGCTGCGCGGCCAGATGGAACAGGTTCGCGGCATCGAGCGCGCCGTGCTGGAACTGTGCGTGAACCGCTGTGGCATGCCGCGCGCGCACTTCATCAAGGTCTTCCCGGGCAACGAGACGAACCTGGACTGGGTCGACGGCGAAGTCGGTGCGGGCCACCCGTACAGCATCGTCCTGGGCCGCAATGTCCCGGCCATCAAGGAACTGCAAAACAAGATGATCGACCTGCAGGAACGTGTCGCGCTGCCGCTGGCCGACCTGCGCAAGATCAACAAGCAGATGGCGGCCGGCGAGAAGCGCGCCCGCCACGCCAAGCGCGAAATGACGGTGGCCAACCTGCGCCTGGTGATCTCGATCGCGAAGAAGTACATCAATCGCGGCCTGCAGTTCCTCGACCTGATCCAGGAAGGCAATATCGGCCTGCTGAAGGCCGTGGACAAGTTCGAATACCGCCGCGGCTACAAGTTCTCCACGTATGCGACGTGGTGGATCCGCCAGGCCATCACCCGTTCGATCGCCGACATGGCCCGCACCATCCGCGTGCCGGTGCACATGATCGAGACGATCAACAAGATGAACCGCATCAGCCGCCAGATCATGCAGGAAACGGGCAGCGAGCCGGATATGGCGACCCTGGCCGTCAAGATGGAGATGCCGGAATCGAAGGTGCGCGAGATCATGAAGATCGCCAAGGAGCCCATTTCGATGGAAACCCCGATGGGCGAGGATGGCGATTCGCAGCTGGGCGACTTCATCGAGGACAACACCACGCTGGCACCGCTGGACGCCGCGCTGCACGCGTCGATGCGCAACGTGATCAAGGAAGTGCTGGACTCGCTGACCCCGCGCGAGGCGAAGGTGCTGCGCATGCGTTACGGCGTCGAGATGTCGAACGACCACACCTTGGAAGAAGTGGGCAAGCAGTTCGACGTCACGCGCGAACGTATCCGCCAGATCGAAGCGAAGGCCATGAGCAAGCTGCGCCAGCCGTCCCGTTCGGACAAGCTGAAGACCTTCCTGACTCAAAACTGATTCTGCAAACTCATTTGCAGAACCCTGAAAGAAGCCTCCGGGCTTCTTTTTTTTCGCCCGGGCCCCGGCAAGCAGGACCCCGGACGATGCGTTATGATTTCGTCACGATCATTGAAGCTTGAAGGAGCTTGGCGGATGAAGACATGCATCGTGGGCGCCGGCGCGGTCGGCGGCTTTATCGGCGCGCGGCTGGCGGCGAGCGGCATTGCCACCGGCGCGCTGGCACGGGGCGCCACGCTGGCGGCATTGCGTGAACACGGCTGGCGGCTGCATGAAGGGGGGCAGCTGGTGCAGGCACCTGTCCAGGCATCCGACGACGCGGCCGACCTGGGCGTGCAGGACCTGGTCATCATTGCCGTCAAGGGGCCGGCGCTGGGCCAGGTGGCGCCCACCATCGCGCCGCTGCTGGGGCCTGAGACGGTCGTGCTGCCGGCCATGAACGGCGTACCCTGGTGGTTCGCCGACGGCGCGTCGCCGCTGCCCGGCGGGCCGCTGGACAGCGTCGATCCCGGTGGCGCCATCGGCGCGGTCATCCCTTACGGCCACTTGCTCGGCTGCGTCATCCACGCCTCCACGTCCACGGTGGCCCCGGGCGTCGTGCAGCACCGCATGGGCAATGGCCTGATTGTCGGCGAGCCCGATGGCGGCCTGTCGGCGCGGGCCCGCCACGTCAGCGAGGTGCTGGGCGGCGCGGGCTTCGGCGTCACGCTGTCCGAGCGCATCCGCTACGATATCTGGTACAAGTTGTGGGGCAATATGACGACCAATCCCGTCACGGCCATCACGGGCGCGACGGCGGACCGGTTGCTGGACGATCCGCTGGCCAGCGCCTTCTGCATCGCGGCCATGCGCGAGGCCGGCGCCGTCGGTGCCCGGATCGGCTGTGCCATCGACGAAACACCGGAAGACCGGCATGGCGTCACCCGCAAGCTGGGCGCGTTCAAGACGTCGATGTTGCAGGATGTCGAGGCAGGCCGCCCGATCGAGTTGGACAGCATCGTCGGCGCCGTGCGCGAGATCGGCCAGCGCGTCGGCGTGGCCACGCCGAACATCGACGCGCTGTTCGGGCTGACGCGGCTGTTCGCCCGTACGCACGGGCTGTATTCAGCTTGAGATTCGGCTCGAAATTCGGCTTGAGATCCGGCTTGAGACTCGGCTTGAGACTTGGCTTCAGATGCGTGGGCTTACACCTTGCGCACGAACTCCGTCTTCAGGCTCATCGCGCCGAAGCCGTCGATCTTGCAGTCGATATCGTGGTCGGCGTCGACCAGGCGGATGTTCTTGACCTTCGTGCCCTGCTTGATGACGCCGCTGGAACCCTTCGGTTTCAGGTCCTTGATGACGGTGACGGTATCGCCGTCCTGCAGCACGGTGCCGGAAGCGTCGCGGTAGACCCGCGCCGTATTGTTTGCATCGAGCGCCGCCTCGGCCTTGGCCGGCCACTCGTGCGCGCACTCGGGGCACACCAGGTTGGCCCCGTCCTCGTAGGTGAATTCGGACGCGCATTGCGGGCAGGCAGGCAAGGTACTCATGGTGGGGCTTTCAAAAAAGGACAAAGTATACTGTATGGGAATGACTGAACAGACCCTGGCCGCGCTGGCCAATCCCGTCTGGGCCGCCTTGCACGGCGGCCAGCGCCACCTGGCGCAGCCGCTCGGTTCGATGCGGCGCTTCCCGCCGGACATGGCGCCGTTCGCCGCCGTTGCCGAAGACGGCATGCCGGTGCCGGCCGAAGAGCTGGCGGATTTGACCGAGGATGTGTTCTTCGTCGGCGCCATCCCGGCCGTGCCAGCCGGGTGGGAAGTGCGCGAACTGGGTGGCGTGACGCAGATGGTGTACGCCGGCGGGCCCATCGCCGCGCCGCCAAGGGAAGGCGTGTTGACGCTCGACCCGCTCGATCCGGCCATGCAGGAATTGACCGATGTCGCCTTTCCCGGCTATTTCCGCGCACGCACCAGCACCATGGGCCGCTACTTCGGCATCGTCGAGAACGGCCAGCTGGTGGCCCTGTCAGGCGAACGGATGGACATGGGCGAAGCACGCGAAGTGAGCGCCGTCTGCACCCGGCCCGGCTTCACGGGCCGTGGCTACGCCGCGCTGCTGGTGCGGCACGTGATGCATGCGATGCAGGAAGAGGGCATCACGCCAATGCTGCACGTGGGCAGCGGCAACGCGCGGGCCATCGGCATCTACGAAGCCCTGGGCTTCACGCGCGCGCGCACGCTGCGCCATGCGCGGCTTGTACTTCCCGTCCCCCTCCTGCCGCCATCCTGATCAATCGCCCGCCTTGATCCCACCCAGCCCGCTGGCGGACTTGTTCAAGGTCTTCGGGTGGCCGTAATAGACGACGTTGCCCAGCCCGCGCACGACGGCGTTCAGGGTCTGGCTGGCGTGCACGGAGACTTCGCCGATGCCTTCGAAGTTGACGTCGGCGCGGTCGGACTGCAGGCCTTTCGTGTCGACCTGGCCGACGCCCTGCGCCTTCAGGCGCAACCACCTGGTGCGGCCCTTGGCGGAGAGCCGCCCGGCGCCTTGGAACTGGATGTCGATGCGCTCTTCGTTGACGTGGTCGATGTCGACTTCGCCGGCGCCTTCGACCATCACCTTGACGAGGTTCGGCATCGTCACGACGATCTTGCCGGTGTCGGTCGACTGCGTGGCCTTGCCCGGATAGTCGATCAGCAGCTCGCCGTCCCTGACGGTCGTGCGCAGCTTGCCGATGAATTCGCCGTTGCCGCTGACCTTCACGGATTGCGCCTTGCCGGCCAGGATCTGCAAGTCGATCGGGCCCTTGACGGCAATCGCCCGGAATGGCGCCAAGGTGCGCTGGTCGTCGGCCGCATGGGCGGCGGGCAGGGTGGCGAAAATGGCAGCGGACAAGGCGGTAACGAGGGCGGAGGAGGCGATGGTCAGAGACGGCGGACGAAGCATGGCGGATACCTTTTATCTTTGTTTGACGGTCGGCGGGTGCGGCAGATTCTAGCGAGGCAGCCAGCGTCCGTGGCAGGCATGCGACGAACTGCGATTTTAAGGGGCCGAGCTGTCGAAAGCACAAAAATGCGGACAAAAAAAGCGGACCCGCAGGTCCGCCTTGGCGTCGTTACAACAGACGGTGGATCAACCCGCGATCAACCCGTATTGCGCAAACCCGCCGCCACGCCGTTGATCGACAGGTGGATGCCGCGATGGACGCGCGGGTCGGCCTTGTCCGGCTCGGACGACAGCGCGCGGTGCCGCTTGATCAGCTCGACCTGCAGGTGGTTCAGCGGGTCGAGGTAGGCGAAGCGGTTCGTGATCGAGCGGGCCAGCAGGGGATTGCCGGCCAGGCGCTCGGTCGTGCCGGTGATCGCCTCCAGGCATTCCAGCGTGTGACGATACTCGTCGCAGATGCGGCGGAAGATGCGATCGCGCAGTTCCTTGTCCGCCACCAGCTCGGCATAGCGCGAGGCGATCGCCAGGTCCGTCTTGGCCAGCACCATGTCCATGTTCGACAGCAGCGTGCGGAAGAACGGCCAGTGCGCATGCATGTCGCGCAGCTGGGCGATACGCGCTTCGCGCTCGCCGCCGGCGATCCACGCGCCGATGGCGCTGCCGAAGCCGAACCAGCCCGGCAGCAGCAGGCGGCACTGGCCCCACGAGAAGCCCCAGGGAATGGCGCGCAGGTCTTCGATGCGGCGGGTCGACTTGCGCGACGCCGGGCGCGAGCCCAGGTTCAGTTCCGCGATCTCGGCGATCGGCGTGGCGGCAAAGAAGTAGTCCGTGAAGCCCGGCGTTTCGTAGACCAGGTCGCGGTAGGCCTTGTACGCGAAGTCGGATACCTCGGCCATCACGGCCTCGAAGCCGGCCAGCTGGTCCTGCTTGGCCGTGTCGGACGGCGGTGGCAGCAGGCTCGCTTCCAGGGTCGCGGCCACCAGCAGCTCCAGGTTGCGCCGGCCGATTTCCGCGTTGGAGAATTTCGACGCGATGATCTCGCCCTGTTCCGTCAGGCGGATCTGGCCGTTGACGGTGCCTTTCGGCTGCGCCAGGATGGCTTCATAGCTTGGTCCGCCGCCCCGGCCGACGGTGCCGCCCCGGCCGTGGAACAGCCGCAGCTTGACGCCGGCCTGCTCGAACACGTCGATCAGCGCGATCTCGGCCTTGTACAGCTCCCAGTTCGACGTCAGGAAGCCGCCGTCCTTGTTCGAGTCCGAGTAGCCCAGCATGACTTCCTGGATGCGGCCCTGCTGTTCCACCAGGTGCTTCACCAGCGGCAGCGCCATCACGCTACCCATGATGCCGGCGGCGCGCTGCAGGTCGGGGATGGTTTCGAACAGGGGAATGACCATCAGGTCCGCCGTCGCGGCGCCTTCGGCATCCTGGCGCAGCAGCCCCGTTTCCTGCTGGAGCACCAGCACTTCCAGCAGGTCCGACACGGTTTCCGTGTGCGAGATGATGTAGTTGCGGATGGCGCGCTTGCCGTAGCGCTGGCGGATTTCGCGGGCGGCACGGAAGATCGACAGTTCCGACTGCGTCTCGGCCGAGTAATCGATGTACGGCGAATACAGCAGGCGCGGTTGCGCCAGCTCGGCCAGCAGCAGCTGCACTTTCGCGTCCTCGTCCAGCGCGGCGTAGTCCTGCTCCGCGCCAGCACGGGCGAACAGCTCGGCCAGCACGCGCTCGTGCACGTCGGACGACTGGCGCATGTCCAGCGACGCCAGGTGGAAGCCGAAGATGTCGGCCGCGCGCTTCAACGTCGTCAGGCGCGGACGGGCCAGCATGCCGCCGTGGTTGGCGTCGAGCGAATCGATCAGCACTTGCAGGTCGGCCGAGAAGGCTTGCGCATCCGCGTACGGTTCGGCGTGGCCCACTTCCTTGCGCAGGATATTGGCCGCGCCCAGCGCCCGGGCCGTGCTGGCCAGGCGGGCGTAGATGCCGATCAGCGCGCGGCGGTACGGTTCGTCGGCGCGGTGGTCGGACTGGTCAGGCGATGCGTCGGCCAGGGCCTGCAGCGCGGGGCTGCAGCCCACCATCAGGGTGGAGACCGACAGGTCCGCGCCCAGCGCATGGGCTTCGTCCAGGTAGAAGTCGACGATGGTGGTGGCGTGGCGGGCCAGCGCGTGCTGCATGGTGCCGGCGTTGACGTTCGGGTTGCCGTCGCGGTCGCCGCCGATCCAGCTGCCCATCTGCAGGTAGGGCGCGGCGATCGGCTTGGGCTGCCCGGTGCCGTACAGGGTGGCGATATCGTCCTCGATATCGTCGTACAGGCCCGGCACTTCGCGCAGGAAGGTGATGCGGTAGTAGGACAGGGCGTTTTCGATCTCGTCCGCCACCGTCAGCTTGGTATAGCGCAGCATGCGGGTCTGCCACAAGGTGGCGATGCGCACGCGCAGCATGTGCAGGTTGGCGGCCCGTTCCTTCGGCGTCAGCGGCATGTCGCGCTCGGCCAGCAGGCGGGCGATGTCGTGTTCCGCGTCCAGGATGGACTTGCGCTGCACTTCGGTCGGGTGGGCCGTCAGCACGGGGGCGATCAGCGCGTCCTGGAAGAAGCCGTCCACGGTGTCCTTGTCGACGCCGGCATCCTTCAGCTTGGCCAGCGCGTAGCTGATGCTGCCGCGCTGGGGCTTCGAGCCGGCCAGCAGGTGGGCGCGGCGGCGGCGGTTGTGGTGCTGGTCCTCGGCGATATTGGCCAGATGCGAGAAGTAGGAGAACGCGCGCACGACGGAAATGGTCTGCTCGCGCGTGAGGATCTTCAGCATGCCGTCCAGTTCCTTGGCCGCGCCGGCGTCCGCCTCGCGGCGGAAGCGCACGGCGGTCTGGCGGATCGTCTCGACGACGGCGAAGACTTCCTCGCCTTCCTGTTCGCGCAGCACGTCGCCCAGCAGGCGTCCCAGCAGGCGAATGTCTTCCTTCAGCGGCGCGTCCTTGTCGGCGGAGGTGGCGTCGATGGCCCGCTCGCTCTCTGGTGGGCGGGTGTGTTCGTCTGTCGCACTAGCAAAATTTACCATAGTTGTTTCAACAAAGATGATGGGTGTCGGTGCATGGGCTTATGGCCACGGATCTGCAGGGAAGCGCATGCTAAAATTTATGGTCTTGAATCCATGCGCAGGTAACTGGCGAACGCCGGTGGGCGGGCGCAACAGCGAAAGAAAGTACCGGTTTTGAATACATCCGAAAAGGCGCAGCAAATCCCTTCCAGACTCGTCATCGCCTCGCGCGAGAGCCGGCTGGCCATGTGGCAGGCCGAGCACGTACGCGCGCGCTTGTCACAATTATATCCGCAGTGCGCCGTGGAGATTCTCGGCATGACCACCCGTGGCGACCAGATTCTCGACCGCAGCCTGTCCAAGGTGGGCGGCAAGGGCCTGTTCGTCAAGGAACTGGAGGTGGCGATGGCCGAAGGCCGGGCCGACCTGGCCGTCCATTCGCTCAAGGATGTGCCGATGGACCTGCCCGAAGGCTTCGCGCTGGCCGCCGTGCTGGAGCGGGAAGACCCGCGCGACGCCTTCGTCTCCAGCCAGTATGACTCGCTCGACGCCTTGCCGCCCGGCGCCGTGGTCGGCACCAGCAGCCTGCGCCGCCAGGCCCTGATCGCCGCGCGCTTCCCGCACCTGGTGGTCAAGCCGCTGCGCGGCAATCTCGATACGCGCCTGGGCAAGCTCGATCGGGGCGACTATGCCGCGATTATCCTGGCCGCGGCCGGCCTGAAGCGCCTGGGCCTGGCGTCGCGCATCCGCGCCGTGCTGGACCCGGCCGTCAGCCTGCCGGCGGCGGGGCAGGGCGCCATGGCCATCGAGATCGCCCATACGGACGTGCCCCGGGCCGACGGTGTCGACCTGTTCGCACTGCTGGCACCGCTGAACGACGTCGCCACCAGCCAGGCCGTGACGGCCGAGCGGCGCGTGTCGAAGGTGTTCGGCGGCAGCTGCCAGGTGCCTTTGGCCGCCCATGCCACCATTGACGGCGGCACCATGCACCTGCGTGCGCTGGTGGCCACCCCGGACGGCACCCGCGTGGCCAGCGCCGAAGTGCATGGTCCGGCCACGGATGCGGCGCAGCTGGGCGACCAGGTCGCCGACAAGCTGCGCGAGCAGGATGCGCTGGGCATTCTGGCCCAGGCGAAAGCGGCCGCCGACGGCGCTGCGTGAGGATGCCAGGCGCCGTCGTCATCACGCGCCCGCTGGCGCAGGCCCTGCCGCTGGCCGAACAGGTCCGTGCGCTGGGCCGCGCCGTGGAAGTGCTGCCGCTGCTGGAAATCGCGCCCCTGGCGGACCAGGCCGCCCTGCACGCCACTCTGGCGCGGCTGCAGGACTTCGCGCTGGTGGCCTTCGTGTCGCCCAATGCCATCGACGCCGCGTTTGCCCATATCGAACGCTGGCCCGAAGGCGTCACCCTGGCCGTGCTGGGCGAGGGCAGCCGCGCCGCGCTGGCCGCCCACGGCATCACGCCCGACCGGGTCGACATCGTCAGCCCGTTCGACACGGCCCGCAGCGACTCCGAACACCTGCTCGAAACGCTGGACCTGGCCGCGCTGCGCGGGCGGCGCGTGCTGATCGTGCGGGGCGAATCGGGTCGCGAGCTGATGGCCGACGGCTTGCGCGCGGCCGGTGCCGACGTGACGACCCTGCCGGCCTACCGCCGCAGCGTGCCGGCCCTGACGCCGGCGCTGGCGGCGCGCCTGACCGCCTTGCTGGCGGTGCCGAACGACTGGCTGATCACCAGTTCCGAGGCGCTGCGGGGTTTGCTGGACTTGCTGGCCCGGGTGCCGGGCGAAAACCTCGTGGCAAAAATGCAACAACAGCGGCTGATCGTGCCGCATGCCCGGATCGCCGCCAGCGCGCATGAACTGGGCCTGCCCCTCGTCACGCTCACAGGATCCGGCGACGAGCGCCTGCTCGCCGCGTTACAATCACGACCATGAACGATTTGCCTACCTTACCAGACCCGTTACCAGGACCGGCCGCACCGACAGGCGGCGGCGCCAATCCGCCCGCCAGCGCGCCGCCGCAGCCACCGCAGTCGCCTTCCACTGCCGCATCCAGCTGGGGTCACATCCTGCAGCGTCCGATGACGATCGCCGTCATCGTGCTGGCCGTGCTGCTGGCCGCGCAGAGCATCAGTACGAGCCGCCAGATCCGCCACCTGCGCGAGGAGATGGCCAGCCGGCTGCAGAAGAGCGATGCGACGACGACGGAAGCGGCCCAGCTGGTGCGCGCCACCCAGGAAGCGACCAAGGAGCTGCAGGTCAAGGTGGGCATGCTGGAAGGGCGGCAGCAGGAAGCCCAGGCGCAGCAGCAGGCGCTCGAGCAGCTGTACAACGACATGTCGAAGAACCGCGACGAATGGGCCCTGGCCGAGATCGAGCAGGTACTGTCGACGGCCAGCCAGCAGTTGCAGCTGGCCGGTAACGTGCCGGGCGCGCTGATCGCGCTGCAGAATGCCGACCGCAGCCTGTCCCGTTCGGACAAGCCGCAGTTCATCACGATCCGCCGCGCGATCGCGCGCGACACGGAAAAACTGAAAGCGCTGCCCTCGGTCGACTCGGTCGGCCTGGCCGTCCGCCTGGATAACGTGATCGCCCAGGTCGATTCGCTGCCGATGCTGTCCGACGCGACGCCGGCATCGACGGCCGCGCAGCCGAAGCCGAACCGCCGTAGCCGCGCAGGGGCCGCCGTCCCCGTGGGACCGGAGCCGGCGCCTGAAACCGTGCTGGGCAAATTGCAGGGCGTGTGGAGCAGCTGGAGCAGCGAGATGTGGACCGACGTGCGCCAGCTGGTGCGGGTGCGCAGCGTCGACAATCCCGATGCGATGATGCTGGCGCCAGAACACGCCTACTTCCTGCGCGAGAACCTGAAACTGCGCCTGCTCAATGCCCGCATGGCGCTGTTGTCGCGCAACGAAGGGGCCTTCCGCGCCGACCTGCTGGCCGCCCAGGAAGCGCTGCTGCGCTACTTCGACACGCGCGCGCGCCAGACGCAGACGGTGCAGACGCTGCTGCGTCAGGTACAGGGCAGCAACCTGGCCATCGAGATGCCGACCCTGGCCGACAGCCTGAACGCCGTGCGCAACTACAAAGCGAAGCCCTGAGCCATGCGTTTATTCCTTTGGTTACTTGCGCTGATGGCGGCCGCCATCGGCATCGCCGTGACGGCGCGCTTCAATCCCGGCAACGTGGTGCTGTTCTATCCGCCATACCGGATGGATTTGTCGTTGAACTTCTTCGTCGTGCTGCAACTGCTGCTGTTCCTGCTGTTGTACGCGGCCGTGCGCGCCGTGCGCGCGACGATGCGCATGCCGGCGCGGGTGGCCGAATACCGCCAGCGCAAGCGTGAACGGGACGGCAACAAGGGCCTGCGCGACGCGCTGAAGGCGCTGTTCGAAGGCCGCTTCGGCCATGCCGAGAAGGCCGCGCTGCGCGCCGCCGAGCTGCCCGAAAACGCCGGCGTGGCCGCGCTGATCGGCGCCCGCGCCGCGCACCGCATGCGCCAGACCGACCGGCGCGACAACTGGCTGT
>Ga0066798_10000035_pt1 | contig 80479 bp, 68 predicted proteins | sample PersoiDNA2013203_FD_70961 | JGI IMG/M metagenome (GOLD analysis project Ga0066798, IMG submission 70961) | Permafrost soil microbial communities from the Arctic, to analyse light accelerated degradation of dissolved organic matter (DOM) -... | ecosystem: Environmental > Terrestrial > Soil >... | reverse complement strand
ATCAGCCAAACCGCGCCGCTGAGCGCCGATAGGAACACGAAGAGCAGAAGTTGCGTGCTCGCGCTCTACTGGAACTGCCCCCGCGAGCGCGGGTACTTACCCCCGCTGGCGGCGAGTAGCTGAACGCCAACGGGCGAGCTGACCTTGACCGCACTTACACGCTCGATCGCACTGGCGAGAGTGCCACCCCGTTCGCTCCTGACGACGCGGGCGGCAGTGAGATTGCTCCCTTGTGCAGACACGGCCGCTTCGACCGCGATCCTGACCTGCGGCGCCAGCGAGTCGGGGCGCGCGAAGTAGCGAATCGAAGCGGACTCTCCTGCCCGAAGGAGGCGATCGTAGTTGCTCACGATGACCAATCCGGCCGAGACGTTGCCTCGCTCGACCGCCTTCTCGAGACTGCTCTTGCTGCCGTAGCTCTTGGTGTCGAGACCGGATTGACTGCCCAGTGCCTCAACCAACTGCCGCGCAAGCGGCCCGTTTTCGCCCTTCACGACGCCGACGCGGGCGTTCGAGTTCCCGAAGACGACACCCAAAAGCAGGATCAGGCCCATCGGCATGATCAGGAAGAAGAAGACGTTCGCCCGCCAACGGAATATCCGGATCAGCTCCGTCCTGACGATCGCCAGCACCCTCACGGCTCGATCAGCCTCCTGATGCGTACGAGCGCCATAGCGCCGCAAGCTCCTGCAATCGCCAGCAGAACCAGTACAGGCTCGACAATCACGCTTAGCGCTCCGCCGCTCGAGAGATCTTGAAGGCCGCTCAAGAACCAGGCGTGCGGCGTGATCTTGCTCAGCGTGGCCACTAGTCCGCCGGCCTGAGCCACCGGGAAGAAGGAGCCGCCGAGCATGCCCAGGACGACACTGACGATCGCGAGCCAGGCATTCGCCTGCTCGGAAGTCTTGGCGAGTGTGGTCACAAGCGCGGTCACCGCGGTCGCAGCCAGCACCGCGCAGACGATCAGGGCGCCGACTCCGAGCGGATTACCCCAGTGCGCTCCGAGCGCATAACGGGTGGTCAGAGCCAGCACAACCATGCTCGTCAACCCGAGCGCGAGACTGGTCATCGCCTTGCCGCCAAGAATCGATAGTCGTGGTATCGGAGCCACGAGCATGCGGGCGAGCGTTCCCTCGCTGCGCTCGTTGAGCAGACTCGAAATCCCGAACTGGACGGCGAAGAAGAGGAAAAAGACGGCCATGGCCGCCGCGTAATAGGTCTTCGGATCGAGGTTCTTGCGCGTAGTCGAAATGTCGCCCACCGAGATCGGCGGCTTCGCGGAGGCAACTTCGCCGGCGATCCTGATCATCGCGACGCGATCGGCCTCGAGTGCTCGAGAAGCGACAGCGATCGTGCGAACGTAGCTCGCATACGAAGCGGCGAAGGAGCGAGCCACGAGCGCCCCGATCGCGTTCTTCGGGTCGCCGATAACTTCGATACGAACAGACGAACCACCCCTGGATGCGGCCGACAAGCCGCGCGGGAGCACGAGCGCCGCGTCCAACTTGCCGTTCTTCACGAGCCTGCGAGCTCGGGCTAACGTTCCCGCATCCCGCAAGATCACGGGCGCATCCTTGACAGCGGCGTAGAAACCGCTCGCGGCACGACCGTGGTCGAGATCGACGAGCCCGAGGTGGTAGGTCTGGCTCCCGGCCGAGAAGCCAGAGATGGTGACGCTGAGGGCAAAGGCGAGCGCGAGTGGGGCCACGACCGCCACCAGGAAGGCTGAGCGGTCGCGCAGGCGCTGGCGCAGGTCCTTGGCGGTTATCAGGGAAGCTGCGCGCACCGGCTCGGTTCAGTGCATCAGTCGCGTAGCGCCCGGCCGGTCAGATGCAAAAAGACGGCCTCGAGATTCGGCTCGTCTACCTCGACGCTGTGCACGGAGACGCCGGCTTCGCTCGCCGTGGCGAGGATCTCGGCCAAAGCGGCACTCGCGCTTTCGACCAGAAGCTCCACCGCGCCATCGGCCACCGAGACAGTCTGAACCGCCGCTATGCCCGCGCAAGCTTTCGCCGCGGCCTCCAGCGCGCCGCTGCCGGTGAGTTGCACCTTGTCGTACTCTCCGAGCAGCGCCACCAGCTCCTCGCGCGTGCCTTCCGCCTTGAGCTCACCGTGGTCGATGATCCCGACCCGGTCGCAGAGCCGCTCGGCCTCCTCCATGTAATGGGTCGTGTAGAGGACGGCCATACCCTGACCGCTCAGCTGCTCGACCGACTCGAGGATGGCGTTCCGGCTCTGTGGATCGACGCCGACGGTGGGCTCGTCGAGGATGAGCAGGCGCGGCGAGTGCAGTAGCCCAATACCGATGTTGAGACGGCGCTTGATGCCGCCGGAGTACGTCTTGGCTTGGTCGTTGGCACGCTCGCTCAGACCGATGATCTCGAGCACCTCGGCGACGCGCCCGCGAATCTTCTTGCCCGAAAGCCCATATAGCCGTGAGAAAAAGGTGAGGTTCTCGCGCGCCGTCAGATCGGGGTAGATCGCTAGATCTTGAGGAACGAAGCCGATTGCCGACTTCGCCGCCACGCTCTTGGTTGTCAGGCGCTGGCCGGCGACGGTCACTTCACCCGCATCCGCCTCGAGCAGACCGGCGACGATCGAGATGGCCGTCGTCTTGCCGGCGCCGTTGGGCCCGAGCAGCCCGTAACTCTCGCCGGGCGCGATCTCGAAGCTGACACCGCGAACCGCCTCGATCTCTCCGAAGCGCTTGCGCAGGTTCTCGCAACGAAGGACGGGCTCGCTCGCCGGGCGGCAGTCTTACAGATTGCCCTCGCTCGCGACTGAACAATGGTCACCACAAGCGCGCCATCCTGGCCATCGGCCGAGCCCCGGCGCCGAAGCGACGACTGTCAGTCGATGGGATCGACGTGGGCCGGGTAGGACCCGAACACGCGCAGCTCGCGAGTGAGAGTGCACATCTCCTCGAGCGTCTCGCTCACGAGCGGGTCGAGCGGGAAACCGGCCAGCACGGCGTCGAAGCGGTAGCGCCAGGGCGCGCGCGGAATCGGGCGCGAGACGAGCTGCACCAGATCGATCGCGTGGCGCGAGAACGGCTCGAGCGCGCGGTAGAGAGCGCCAGGCCTGTGATCGGTGAGGAACGAGAAGGCGAGCCGCCAGTCCTCGCCGTTACAGTCCAGGCGCGTGTAGGTGGCCAACGAGACGAAGCGGGTGTAGGCCTCCGGATGATCGCCGACGTCGCGCGCGAGGATCTCGAGACCGAGCGAGTGAGCGGCGCGCTCGCTGGCGATCGCAACCTCGCTCGGATCTCCTTTCTCGGCAATCTCCTGAGCGGCGCCAACAGTGGTCGCAGCCGCAACCGCGGTTGCCCAAGGGATGGATGCCAAGAATTGCCGGCACTGGTCGAGCGCGATCGGACGTGAGCGAACGACCCGCACCTGCTCGAGTGGGATCTTCTCGACTCCGACCAGGCAGTGGTGAATGGAAATCACCGTCTGAGCCACAATCGAAAGCGGCGAGTCGTAGAGCAGATCGTGCGTCTCGGCTACGGGCCCGGCCAGCGAGCTCTCGATCGGCAAGACTCCGAAGTCGACCTCGTTCTGGGCCACCGCTTCGGCGACTGCCGAGAAGTTGGGAAGCGGCACCAGCTCGGCGCCCTGCGGAAAGAGGCGATCGCAGGCCGCGGCGCTGTGCGCACCTTCGCGCCCGGGATATGCGACTCGCTGTGCCACGAACGAAGCCTAGCGGCCGAAGGAAGGGCTCAACGAAAAAGCGAGAACGCCGGGCTCGCCGACTAAGGGCCTATCCCGTTAGAGATGCGCGGTCGAAGGGGTTGAGCCGTGGATGCCAGGGGTCGGACGGGCCGTTAAGGGGCACTGGTAGTGCGTCGAACGGCCTGGGCGGGCACTGGCCACTGGCGCCGCGGGACGGCCGTGCTCGAATGTGTAGACCTGGCGGGATAGGCCCTAAGCGCCGAGAGCTTCGACGACTTTGTCGGTGAACTCGCGCGTGGTCGCCTTGCCGCCGAGATCGGGCGTTGGAGTCTCGCGTATGGCAACCTCGACCGCCTCCCTGAGCTCGCGTGCGGCCACCTCCTCGTCGAAGGCGTACTCGAGCATCATCGCGACCGAACGCAGCATGGCGGTCGGGTTGGCGATCCCTTTGCCGGCGATATCTGGCGCCGAACCATGCACGGGCTCGAAGATCCCTGGGCCGCCGTCCGCGAGCGAGGCCGAGGCGGCAACCCCGAGCCCGCCGGTGACGGCCGCGGCGAGGTCGGAGAGGATGTCGCCGAACATGTTCTCGGTCACGATCACGTCGAACTGCTCGGGAGAACGAGCGATCTGCATGGCCGCGTTGTCGACGAGCATGTACTGCAGCTCGACGTCGAGGAAGCCACTCTTGACGCGCTCGACCACCTGGCGCCAGAGGCGTGAGGTGGCAAGCACGTTCGCCTTGTCGACACAGGTCAGCTTCTTGCGCCGTTTCTGCGCCAGCTCGAAGCCGCGCCGAGCGATCCGCTCGATCTGGGGCTCGCTGTACTCGCAGGTATCGAAGACCATCCCGTCCTCGGTGCGCCCGCGGCGGCCGTAGTAGATGCCACCCACGAGCTCACGCACGATGAGCAGATCGACCTTGTCGCCGTCGCTGGAGGGGCGCAGATTCGCGTAGACGTCGAGTGCGCCGCGCAGCTCGATCAGGCCCAGCTCGGGTCGCACCGCCGCTCCGTCGTACTTCGGCAGGCCGATCGCGCCCAGCAAGACTGCTTCTGCCTGCTTGCAGGCTTCAAGCGTCGCGGCCGGGAGTGGGGTGCCGAACTTGGCGATCGCCTCGCCACCAAACGGGTGCGCCTCCAGCTCGAGCGGAAGCGGCTCGAGCACCCGCATCGCGGCCTCCATCACCTCGGGGCCAATCCCGTCACCTGGTAGGCAAACGACTTTCACGATCGCGAGAGATTGTGTTGGGCCCAGGGAATGAGACCGCCGCGCTCGAGCATCTCGAGCATGAACGGCGGCACCGGCGCGGCAACAAACTCCCGACCGTCCACGGTCACCTTGCCGGCGGCCGCGTCGACCGAAATCTCCGAGCCCGGCTTGGCCGCCTGTGCCGCCTGCGGACAGGTGATCGCCGGCAACGCCAGGTTGATGCAGTTGCGGTAGAAGATGCGCGCGAAGCTCGAGCCGACGACGCAGCGCACGCCCGAGGCTTTCATCGCCAGCGGCACGTGCTCCCTGGAGGAGCCCATACCGAAGTTCTCGCCCACGACGAGCACCGTGTCGCCCACGAGCTGGTCACGCAACGACGGATCAAGCCCTTCGAACAGGTAGGGCTTCATCAGCTCCGGATCGTCGATGTTGAGATAGATACCGGGATAGAGAACGTCGGTGTCGATGTTCGTCCCGGGAACAGGGACCGCTTTGCCCGAGACGATCACTTGTGCCCCTTCAGGTGATGCTTCCGAGCTTCTGGGCGTGAAAAGCAAGTGCGACTAGGACGCAGGAAGCACTCGTATCGAGCGAGATACGGGTGCGACTGAGGACAACGCCTCGCGCCGCTTTGCAGCGTCCAGAAGCCGGAGGGTATTGCTTGAAGGGGCACTAGGCCACCTCCGCCGGGTCGACGATCTCGCCTGCGACGGCCGCCGCGGCGGCGACGTAGGCGTTGCCGAGGTAGACGTTCGCCTCCGGAGAGCCGGCGCGGCCCTTGAAGTTGCGATTGGTGGTCGCAAGTGAGTTCTCGCCCGGCGCCAGGGCGCCGGTGTGCCCGCCGAAGCACGGTCCGCAGGTCGGTGTCGAGACCGAAGCGCCGGCCTCTACGAGGATGTCGATAAGTCCCTCTGCGATCGCTTCGCGGTAGATCTTCTGCGTCGCCGGCACGACGATCATGCGCGTGCGCTCGTGCACACGCTTGCCCTTCACCATCTGCGCCGCCTGGCGTAGGTCGGTCATCGTCCCGTTGGAGCAGTTCCCGACCACCACCTGGTGGATCGGAGTTCCAGCGACCTCGCTCACCGAGACGACGTTCTCGGGGTTGTGCGGCTTGGCGACCAGCGGCCCGAGCCGACCAAAGTCGACCTCGATCTGCTGCGCATAGCTCGCATCGGGATCGGAGTGAATCGCTTCCCAGGGCTTATCGGTGCGCCCATCGAGGTAGGCGGCCGTCTTCTCGTCGGCAGGGAAGATCCCCGTCTCGGAGCCGGCCTCGACGGCGAGATTGGAGACAGCCAGGCGCTCGTCGATCGAGAGCGCCTCGGCACCCGGACCGACGAACTCGAGCACGTTACCGGTGCCTCCGCCGGCGCCGATCTGGCCGATGACGGCCAGGATCACGTCCTTGCCGGTGACGAAGCGTCCCTTCTCGCCGTGCACGGTCACCTGGATCGTCCCCGGCACCGCTTGCCAGAACTCGCCGAGGGCGAGGCAGTACGCGATGTCGGTCGAGCCGAGTCCGGACGAGAAGGCGCCGATCGCCCCGTGCGTGCAGGTGTGCGAGTCGCCGCCGGCGATCACCGATCCGGGCACGACCCAGCCTTCCTGGACGATCAGGGTGTGCTCGATGCCGCCGCGCCCCTGGTCGTAGAAGGCGACGCCGTGCTCGAGCGACCAGTCCTTCAGGCGCTTGATCAGGATCGCCGAGCGCTCATCCTTGGCCGGCGCGAAGTGGTCGGCGACCATCACGATCTTCGCAGGGTCGAAGACCTTGCTCGCGCCCATCTTCTCCATCTGCCGGAAGGCCACCGGCCCCGAGACGTCGTTCGCCAGCACCACGTCGCAGCGCACCATGATGACCTGCCCCGGCTCGACCTGATCGGCGTCGGAGTGAGCGAGCAGGATCTTCTCGGCGACCGTGTAGCCCATCGCACCTACAGCCTAGCGGCGACGGTAAAGCCGTCGCCAAGACTCTGCGCCCGCGGATCGAGCTGAGCTCAGCCGACGCGCTCGTCGGGAAGTGGCGGCTGCTCGACGCTGGTGAGCGCCTGAGCGAGCTGGGCCTCGGCGGCGGGCGGCTGCTCGACGCTGGTGAGCGCCTGCGCGAGCTGGGCCTCGGCGGCGGGCGGCTGCTCGACGCTGGTGAGCGCCTGAGCGAGCTGGGCCTCGGCGGCGTTAGGGGTGTCACCGCGCTCGATCGTGACCAGGAGCTGGCGCAGATTCTCGGCCGTCTCCTGCGCCTTGTGCCTGAACTCGGCCATGCGCCGGTTGAGGTGGACGTATTCACCGGAGCGCTTCTCCTCGCCGACGTCGCGCATGCTGATGAGCAGCAGCCGAGTGCCGTCGGCGGTGGTCAGAGCGGTCGCCATCGTCTCCATCAGCGCCCAGCTACCGTCCGCGCGCCTCATCCGCACCGCGAAGGGATAGGAGTCGCCGCGGTAGACGTCGCCGATCGCGTCCTGGGCAATCGCCAGATCGTCGGGCTCGATCAGAGAGAGGAAGTTGACTCCGGTCAGCGCCTGGAAGTCGTATCCGAGCTCTTCGGCGCAGGAGGGTGAGGCATAGAGGAAGCGCCCCTCGCCGTCCACGAGCACGACGGCATCGGGCATGTTCTCGGCGATCTTGCGCAGGAATTCGCCTTCATTCAGCAGCTGCGCTTCTTCGCGGCGGACGTCGCTGATGTCGAAGACGACGGCAATGGCGCCGCCGATCTGGCCCAAGCCGTTCCTGCCCGGCCCGACGCGAACGCGGTACACCCGCGCGCCCCAGTCGAGCTCGTAACTGACGGTCTCGCCGCGCAGGGCGCGGATGGTCGCAGCGATCGGCGTGAAAGCAGTGTCCTCGGTCTGGAAGAACTCGAATAGGGTCAGGCCGACAAGGCTGTCGGGTACGAGCCCGAGCTCGGCCAGCGCCCCGCCCCGGCAGCTCGTGAAGCGCAGATTGCCGTCGATCGACCAGAGCATGGCCGGCATCTGATCGATCAGAGCCGGCGAAGGAGAGCCGTTCGTACCAGGGCTGTTCATGGGCGGGGTTGCTTCGGCTACGGCCGCGTCCGGCGCCGGAGAATCCTCCTCCTTTTCCTGCTCATCTTGCCCTTCTTCCTGCCCCACACCGGATGCCGCGCGGGCGGCATCGTGCAGATCGCCGGAGAGGTCTTGTCCCTTCTCCGAGCGCCAAGCGAAGCGTGCAGAACCAATCGACTGCATAGGCCGTCACTTTCTTTTCGGCTCGCGGGCGCCGAAGCTTGAAGAAATCTTCGAGCGAGTGCGCCTCAGGCGCCAGGGCGCGTGATCGCGCCCTCGGAGGCCGAGCTGACGAGTGCCGCGTACTTGGCAAAGACGCCGCTCGCGTAACGCGGCGCAGGCGCCTCCCAAGAAGAGAGTCGTGACTCGATCTCCTCGTCGGAAAGCTCTACTCTCAGTTCGCGCGCCTCGACATCGAGAACGATCGTGTCGTCTTCGCGCACGGCGGCGATCGGGCCGCGGCGAGCGGCTTCGGGGGAGACGTGAGCGGCCATGAACCCGTGCGTAGCGCCCGAGAAGCGCCCGTCGGTGAGAAGCGCGACCGAGTCACCCAGCCCCTCGCCGGCGAGAGCGGCCGTGACCGCCAGCATCTCGCGCATCCCGGGACCGCCGACCGGGCCTTCGTAACGGATCACGACCACGTCGCCGGCACTCACCTTGCCGGCCTTGACGGCTGTAAAACACTCCTCCTCGCAGTCGAAAACACGCGCCGGGCCGCGATGAAAAGTGCGCTCGTGGCCGGCCAACTTGACGACGCAGCCCTCGGGCGCGAGATTGCCGCGCAGGATTGCGAAGCCGCCGCGTTTCTGAAACGGCTCGTCGATCTTGGCGACGACCTTCTGGCCCTCGGACTCGCTGGCCGAGAGAACAATCTCGCCCAGCGTCCGCCCGTCCACGTTGCGGGTGTTCAGGTGAAGGAGGTCGCGCTTGGCGAGCTCGCGGGCCACCAGAGCGCAGCCGCCCGCAGCGTAGAGGTCGGTCGCGACGTAGTGGCCGCCCGGAGTGAGACTGGCGATCACAGGCGTCCGCGCGGCGATCTCTTCGAATTCATCGATCTGGAGCGGAACGCCGGCCTCGCGCGCGATCGCGAGCAGGTGCAAGACGCCGTTGGTGGAACCGCCGCTGGCGGCCACCGAGGTGATCGCGTTCTCGAGCGCCTCGCGGGTCACGATCTGCTTGGGAGTGATGTTCTCGCGCACGAGCCTCATCACCAGCTCACCGGCCTTGTAGGCGGCTGTGTCCTTTCCCCGCTCGGCCGCCGGCACTTCGTTCAGCCCGGCCGGGCTGATACCGAGGAAATCGAGCGCCATCGACATCGTGTTAGCCGTGAACTGACCGCCACAGGCACCGGCGCCCGGGCAGGCAAGCGTCTCCAGCTCGTGCAGGTCGTCGCCCGTCATCTTCCCGACGGCGTGCGTTCCGACCGCCTCGAACACGTCCTGGATGGTCACGTCCCTGCCGTGCCACTTGCCGGGCGCAATCGAGCCGTTGTAGAGCACGAGCCCCGGGATATCGAGCCGAAGAAGAGCCATCACGGCCGCCGGAATCGTCTTGTCGCAGCCAACCAGGCAGACCAGCCCGTCGAACATGTGGCTGTAGGCGACGAGCTCGATCGAGTCGGCGATCACCTCGCGCGAGACGAGCGATCCACGCATGCCCGGCGTGCCCATGGTGACCCCGTCCGAGACGGCGATCGTGTTGAACTCGACGGGCATGCCGCCGGCGTTGCGAATACCCTGACGAACGTGCTCGGCCAGCTCGCGCTGGTTGTAGTTGCAGGGCATCGTCTCGATCCACGTCGACGCAATTCCCACCAGCGGCTTGGCGAGATCGTCGTCGGTGAAGCCGATCGCCTTGAAGTAGGAGCGCGCAGGCGCGCGGTCGGGGCCGTCGGTGAGGAGTCGGCTGCGCCTCTTGGCGGGATCGGACGGGAGGTCGTAGAGGCTGCTCATGCCTTTGATCGTAGCCCCTGGTTGCTGCCGCTTGCAACGAGTCAGTAGCGAGCTCCCGACCCGTGTATTTCCCGAACGGTTTTTCAGAAGGATTTAGAAAACGCCGGCGCCGACGGCGGCGACGGGCATGGCCAGCACCCTGCAGTCCGGGAAACGCCGCGCCAGCTCCTCGGCACAGGCGCTCGTTTCTTCGTGCCTTCCCCAGACGATGACCGTCGGGCCCGAGCCCGAGAGAGTTACCCCAACCGACCCACGCGCCGGCTTTTCCTGGAGCTGGGAGAGAATCGGCGCGGCCAGCGAGCGGTACGGCTCGTGCAGGCGATCGTGGAAGGCTGCCGTGAGTAGATCGGCATCGCCGCTTGACAGGCCCGCACCGAGCAGGGCCGCGCGCCCGCCCGAGAAAGCGGCATCGGTATGCGCGACCGTATCCGGGAGTCCGGCCCGGGCCACGATCGTCTCGACGCCGTGCTCGGGAATGACGGCGATCGGAGCGAGCGGGAGCGAATCGGCAACACGGCGGGCATGCCACAACCCCTCTTCCTCCCACGAGAGCGTCGCGCCGCCGTAGAGGCAGGCGGCGAGGTTGTCGGCGTGTGACTCGAGCCGCGTCGCCAGAGGCAACAACTCGGCGGGGTCGGGCTCGACTCCTTCCCAGAGGCAGGCCGCAACGAGGCCGAGTGCGATCGTGGCCGAGCTGGAGCCGAGCCCGCGAGCGAAGGGAATTCGGTTGATGAAGCGGAAGCGCTTCCCCTCCAGCCCCGCGATCAAGGCGAAGGCGCGCAAACCGAGGTGGTTTGAATCCCTCGGGGTTTCGGAGACGCCCTCGCCTCCGACCTCGACGAGGGTGCTCTCCGCCTCACTCACCTCGAGCTCGTTCCAGAGCTCGAGCGCTATACCGGCGCAGTCGAAACCGGGGCCTAGATTGGCGCTCGTTGCCGGGGCTCGAACCTTGACGTTCACTTCGCGGCGCCTGAAATCGAGCGGGAGCCGCCATCGATCGCGACGGGATTGCGCTCCATTACGCCCACCCGAGCTCCGAGATCCCGCGTTGCGAGATGACCGGGAAAGCCGCCGCGATCTCACGACTCTCGGGCAGGCTACCTATCTCGTCAAGGGCACTATCGATAGCGCCGTAGGTCGCCTCGTGCGAGATGACGTGGAGGATGGCACCGCCGTCGATCTGGGCCTGGACGAGACGCGCCACCGAGACGCCGTGAGCCGCCAGGCGCTCGGCGACACGAGCCAGCACGCCCGGGCGATCGTCCACCGCGATCTGGATGTAGAACGGCGAACGCAGCTCGCCCGCCGGAAGCCGGTCGAGCGTGCGCCAGCAGGCGTCGTTGTGAAGAAAGCCGGTGCCCGTGGTGCCGATGATCGAGACCATGTCGGCAATCACGGCCGAGGCGGTCTCGATTCCCCCGGCGCCGGGCCCCTCGAGCGTGATCTCGCGGATCGCGTCGCCCTGGAGCATGACGGCGTTGAACGCGCCCTCCACCGAGGCCAGCGGGTGGGTGCGATCGACGAGCGCCGGCGAGACGCGAGCGTCGTAACGGCCATCGACCAGAGTCGCTCGCCCGACGAGGCGGATGACCATATCCATCTGCTTGGCCGCGGCCACGTGCGCCGCAGTGATCCGCTCGACTCCTTCGTAGCTAACGTCGGCGAGCGTCACCCGCGAGCCAAAGGCCACTGTCGCCAGAATTGCCATCTTGGCGGCGGCGTCGGCACCGGAAACGTCTTCGGTCGGATCCATCTCCGCATAGCCTTGACGCTTCGCGTCGGCCAGCGCCTCCTCGTATTCGGCCCCGAACTCCATCTGGGTGAGGATGTAGTTGGTCGTACCGTTGACGATCCCGAGAATGCGGTGAACGTTCGTCACCACCAGCGCCTCGCGCAGCACCTTGATCACGGGGATCGCGCCGCAGACCGAGGCCTCGAAGCGAAGCTGCACGCCCCCCTTCTGGGCGGCCGCGAAGAGCTCGGCGCCCTGTTGCGCGAGCAGCTGCTTGTTCGCCGTCACGACCGGCTTGCCGCTGCGCAACAAGCGCAGGATGTAATCGCGGGTGGGATCGAGCCCGCCCATCACCTCGGCGACTAGTGAGATCTCGGGATCATCGGCGATCTCGGCGAAGTCGGTCGTCAGCACGCCGGGCGCGGCCGGAAAGTCTCGTTTCTTTTTCAGATCGCGAACGAGCGCCCGGACGACGCGCAGGCGGTGGCCGGTTGCACGCTCGATGTCGTCGGCGTTCTCGTGCAGAAAGCGGTTTACGGCCGCCCCGACGGTTCCGTAGCCGAGCAGGGCGACGGGAACGTCAACGGGCGCCATCGGAACCAGCGCCCATCAGGCCCTCGCGACCGGCCAGCGATCGCAACTCCTTGCCGACTTCCTCCACCGGATGCTTGGCCGCCTCTTCGCGCAGGCGCAGGAAGTTTGGCCTTCCCGCATCCTCCTCGGCGATCAGCTCCTTGGCGAACTGGCCGCTTGTGATCTCAGCGAGGATCTCCTTCATGCGCGCCTTCACGCCCGCATCAATGATGCGCGGTCCGCGCGTGAGATCGCCGTACTCGGCGACGTCCGAGATCGAGTAGCGCATGTACTCGAAGCCGCCCTGGTAAATCAGGTCGACGATCAGCTTGAGCTCGTGGATACACTCGTAGTAGGCGATTTCGGGCTGGTAGCCGGCCTCGACCAGCGTCTCGAACCCGGCCTGCATCAGCCGGGTGGCGCCGCCGCACAGAACCGCCTGCTCACCGAAGAGGTCCGACTCGGTCTCCTCGGCGAAGGTCGTCTCGAGCAGACCAACACGGGCGCAGCCGATACCTGCCCCGTAGGCGAGCGCCTTGGCGAGCGCCGTGCCCGAGGCGTCCTGGTGCACGGCGACGAGCGCGGGCACGCCGGCGCCCGCTTCATACATCTCGCGCACGCGGTGCCCGGGCGCTTTGGGGGCGACCATGATCACGTCGTGGCCGGCCGGCGGCTTGATGTAGCCGAAGTGGATGTTGAAGCCGTGCGCGAACAGAATCGTCGCTCCCGGCTCGAGGTTGGGCTCGATGTCCGCGGCGTAGATCGTGCGCTGGATGTGGTCGGGCAGCAGGATCATCACGAAGGCCGCGCCGCGCGTGGCCTCGGCGGCGGTCTTGACGGGTAGCCCGGCCTCGACCGCTCTATCCCAGGCAGCGCCGCCGGGTGCCTCCGCCACCTCGACCGCGATTCCCGAGTCACGAAGGTTGAGCGCATGCGCGTGGCCCTGGCTTCCGTAGCCGATAATGGCGACTTTCCCGGAGAGGAGGGAGAGGTCGCCTTCGCGGTGGATTGTCGCCATGAGCTTTTCCTTTCTCTTTCTTTGCGCGGTGTTCTCGAGAGTTACTAGTGTCTGACGGCTCGACTGAGGCCGATGCGGCCGGTGCGTACCATTTCCTTGATTCCGTAGGGTCGCACAAGCTCCTCGAAAGAGTCGAGATCTTCGGGATGCCCGACCATCTCGAACACGATCTCTTGCGGCCCGAGGTCAGAGACCCGTGCGCCATAGTGATCGGCGAACGCCATCAGCTCGCCTCGTCGCTCGGGCGGAGCCGCCACGGTGAAGAGGGCGATCTCCCGCTCGACGGCGTCATCCGGAGTGAGTTCGGTGATCCTGAGGACGTTGACGAGCTTGTGGATCTGCTTGGTGATCTGCTCGAGCGAGTGCTCGGCGCAGTCGACACGGAGAGTGATGCGCGAGACGCCCTCGCGCTCGGTCTGCCCGACGGCGAGCGACTCGATGTTGTAGCCGCGCCGCGCGAACAGATTGCTGATGCGCGAGAGCGCACCGGGCTTGTCCTCGACGAGGACTGAGAGCGTGTGCTTCATCTCCCCTCGACCTCCTTCACCTTCTCGTGACTGCCGTACTCGATGATGTCAGCCGCCGAGGCGCCTGGTGGGATCATCGGGAAGACCTTCTCCTGCGAGTCGCAGCCCACGTCCACGACCACAGAGCGGCCTGCTGCATTCTCGGCGAGCGCGCGCTCGAGCGCCGGCACGAGCTCGTCCGAGTCGGTGACGGTGATCGCCACGGCCCCGAAGGCCTCGGCCATCTTGGCGTAGTCGGGAATCGGGCCCGTCAGATCGGTCTGCGAGTAGCGCTCGCCGTAGAACATCTCCTGCCACTGGCGAACCATGCCGAGATAGCCGTTCCTGATCAACACGACGATGATCGGCAGCTTGTGAAGCGTTGCCGTGGTCAGCTCCTTCGAGGTCATCTGGAAGCAGCCGTCGCCGTCGATGCAGATCACCGTCGCGTCGGGCCGGGCCGCCTTCGCGCCCACGGCTGCGGGAATGCCGAAGCCCATCGTCCCGAGACCGCCGGAGGAGATGAAGGAGCGCGGCTGATTGCAGGACAGATACTGCATCGCCCACATCTGATGTTGCCCGACGCCGGTCGTCCAGACGATGTCGTCGCGTCCTTCGGTCAGGTCGCGAATTGCTTCGAGCGCTTCCTGCGGCTTGATCTGATCGCCGTGCTCGTAGCGGAGCGGGAATTCCTCTTTCCACTTCTCGATCCGATCGATCCATTCGGTCGGCCTCTCGTGCCCCTCCGGCATCTGCTTGCGTAGCTCGACGACCAGTCGCGCCAGCGCCGGCTTGAGCGGGGCGCAGATCGGTATCTGAGCCTCGCGGATCTTGCCAATCTCGGCCGCGTCGACCTCGAAGTGGATGACCTTCGCATTGGGGGCAAAGGCGGACACGTTGCCGGTCACGCGATCGTCGAAGCGGGTGCCCACGGCGATCACGAGATCGGAGCGATTGAGCGCCAGGTTCGCGAACTTGGTGCCGTGCATGCCTGGATGACCCGCAGAAAGCGGGTGCGAGTCGGGAAAACCGCCCTTGCCCGTCAGAGTCGTGACAACCGGAATGCCGGTGAGCTCGGCGAGCTCGAGCAGCTCTGCGCAGGCCTCACCGTTGATGACTCCGCCGCCGACGTAGAAGATCGGCTTGTCAGCTTCGAGAATCGCCTTCGCGGCCGCCATGATCTGTCGATGGTTGACCTTGCTCGACGGGTTCCAGCCCGGCAGGTCGACATGGTCGGGGTACTTGAAGTCGAGCTCGGCGACCTGGGCGTCCTTGGTGATGTCAATGAGCACGGGGCCGGAGCGGCCGGTCTGAGCAACGTGGAACGCCGCCTTGATCGTCGCCGGAATCTCGCTGGCCTTCTGCACCAGCCAGGAGTGCTTCACGATCGGGAGGGTGATCCCGGTCGCGTTCGTCTCCTGGAAGGCGTCGGTGCCGATCTTTGTAGAGGGCACCTGGCCGGTGATGCAGACGAGCGGCGTGGAATCCATCCAGGCGTCCGCGATCGCGGTCACGAGGTTGGTCGTACCTGGCCCCGAGGTTGCGATCGCAACTCCCACCTTGCCGCTCGCGCGGGCGTAGCCCTCGGCCATGTGGCCAGCTCCCTGCTCGTGCCGCGCCAGCACGTGGCGCAGCTTGCTTCCGTTTGCCGTCGCTCGATAGAGGGCGTCGTAGGTGTCGATGATCATTCCGCCCGGAATTCCGAAGCAGACGTCGACGCCCTCGGCCTCCAGCGAGCGAATAATGGCGTCAGCTCCCGTCATCCTGGTCATCCGAGTTCCTCCGTGGAAAGATCGTTGCCCCGCCGAGCAAAAAGGAGCTCGGCGGGGACCGTTTCGCTGAATTCGCGCGTGGTCGCAGCGGTTCCCGCCTTGACCATATCCGCTGTTCGCACCCTTCTGCGCAGTGCTTCGCAAATCGCCCCGTGGAGCGTGCTTGCCCAAGCCCCCTCGTTCAAGCCTTCGGCGAGCAATAGCGGGGCGCCGCTCGATGGGTAGGCGACCTTGCAAGAGGTAGTGCTCATAGCCGCCCCCCGGGATGCGGGAAGCGAAGCCAGGCCACTCCTCGGCTCTGCTGCCATCGGGTTGTCTGATCTCGTGTCCATTTCCACCGTTTCGTCTCGTCGCCTTCGGTCGTCTGAGGACGCACCTGTGGCCTTAGTCCGGTCTGTGTGTGGCGCCGTAGCGCGCTGTCAAGTCCGCTCCCCCTAGAGGGGGACGACAGTAACGACGACGAGAATCGTCACCAGGCCGACGGGCACGCAAGCGCCGCGAGAAACCTGACGAGATGCAAAGTCGACCTTCATAACCGTACGACTAGTTTGGCGAAGGAAGTTGGAGCCTGTCAAGCGCCGAGGCGCTTAGGTCACGCCAGCCGCCGGCCGAGGACGTGAGATGGAGCTAGGCGGATTCGAACCCGTCTCTCGTTTTCTCGGGGCGCCGCTAGGTGTGCTTCGCCGGAGGGGGCAGTGCTTCAGCACGGCCCCGTAGGGCGAAGTGCGGCTAGCGGCGTCAGGCGGCTCCGGGGAGGCCGGGCTCCGCGGCCGTACGGAGCCGCCGGCCGAGGACGCGAGATCAGCCCGTCATCGTGAAGCTGACGAGCAGCAACCCGTCACCGAGCCCGAAAGCGAGGTGATCGTCGAGCGTAGCCAGGTAGCAGTCGGCCGCACCGACGAGCGCGTGCACCGACACGACCCAGACCTGCTTCTTCCCGCTTCCGAGCAAAGCCTCGATCTGCTCGCGAAGGCTACGAGCGACGTCGTTCGTTCCGACATGGATCTCGCCGGGCCGAGGATCGCTCTCGCGTCTCGTCTGGTAGAACTGGCGCAGCTCGTCGTCGGCGAGTAACCAGCGGCTGAACATTTCTTCTGCCGGCTGCTCCCACGGCTTCAGCTCTTCCAACTTCATCTCCCAATGCTTCACCGGCGGCTTCAGCTTCTGACCGAGCGAATCAAAGTGGCTCTGCAGCGTTTCCTCGACGCTGCCTTCGACAGGAAGCACAAAGACGTTGTGGTCGTAGCGCGCGATCGTGAGCGCCTGATGAAGCTTCGCGTAGCCCCACAAGAAGCCACGTAGCTCACCGATTTGCTCTTGATCGAGATCCGCGATAGCCATGATTCTCTGATTCTCGTCTTTCTGCAGGACGGGGTCGAGAGGAACTGCGCTCGTGGAGGTCGATTCTCTGCCTGTGACATCCGACCTGGTGTTTGATGAGAGTCGCTTCAACCGGTATAGTCTTGGAACCGATGGCAAGCGCAGCAAAGACACCGTTCACGTCTGGGAAGACGGCTGTCTCCATTCGCTCGGCTGCTCTGGCCTCGGCTAAGCGCGCTGCTGAAAAACGCTAGCCGGCGTCTTTCGTCTTCGCACCGACTAGCAAGTACATGAGAGGCGACAGGCCGGGTTATTCGCAACCCGGGTTGAGGGTACGTGCCATAGAGCGAAGGGAACCAGACGTGGCAATGCGATCGTTGTACGAGCTGAATAATTCGACCAGAGAACGAGACGCCTGCGGCATAGGGTTCATCGCCGACGTCCACGGTCGTCCCTCGCGCCGTGTGCTCGATCTGATTCTCTCGGCGCTTCGCCGCGTCAAGCACCGAGGCGCGATCAACTCCGATGGCCTGACCGGCGACGGCGCCGGCGTTCTCATACCGCTCACGCCCCGCCTGGCTCCCACGGGAGGCCTGGCAATGGTCTTCGCGCGCGACGAAAGCGATCTCTCGCTTGTCGAGCAGGCGTGCGAGCTCGAGAAGATCGGCTTCGCCGGCTGGCGCGAGGTGCCGGTCAATCCGTCGCACCTGGGCGAGCGCGGGCGCCAGACGCAGCCGAAAATCATGCAGGCCCAGCTCATCTCGCCCGCAGGACGCAGCGATGACGACGCCGAGCTGGCGGCGCTCCGAGCCCGTAAGCGCATCGAGCGCGAGCAGTCGGGCCTGTACGTCGCCTCGCTCTCGTTCCGCACGGTTACCTACAAGGCGCTCTGTGCGGCCGATCAACTCGCCGGCTTCTATCCCGACCTTGCCGATCCGGATCTCGAGATCCCCTTCGGCATCTTCCACCAGCGCTTCGCCACCAACACAACTCCGACCTGGGAGCGCGCCCAGCCCTTCCGGATGCTCTGCCACAACGGCGAGATCAACGCCGTGGCTGGGAACGTCAACTGGATGCATGCTCGCGAGCATCACCTCGGCTCCGCAGACGACGCCTCCCTCTACCCTGCGATCGAAGATCCGAGCGCCGATTCGCGAACGCTCGACAACGCGCTCGAGTTGCTCGTGCGCGGCGGTCGCGACGTGCGCCACGCATTGGCGATGCTCGTGCCCGAGGCCTGGGAGGCCAACCCGGAGCTGGACGACGGGGTGCGCGACTTTTACCGCTATCACTCCTGCCTGATCGAGCCCTGGGACGGGCCGGCCGGAATCGTCTTCACCGACGGGCGAGTCGTCGGCGCTGGTCTCGACCGCAATGGGCTGCGCCCGCTGCGCTATCTCGTGACCTCAGACGGGCTCGCCGTCTGTGCCTCGGAGGTCGGGCTCGTCGATTTGCCCGAGGGCGTGACGGTCGAGTACGGCATGCTCGGTCCGGGCCAGATGATCGCTGTCGACCCCGCTCGAGGGGAAGTTCTTTCCAACGCGCGGATCAAGCAGGATCTAGCGCGCCGTCGCCCCTACGGCGAGTGGTTGAGCGAGAAACTGACGCCGCACCCGATCGGCGAGGCGAACGGGCGTTGCGACGAGGACCTCGTTTCGCGCCAGGTCGCCTTCGGCTTCACCAGCGAGGAGCTGAACGTGATTCTACGGCCGATCGGAGCCACGGGTCACGAGCCCACCTCATCGATGGGCGATGACTCTGCGGTGACGCCACTCGCAAATCGCGCGCGCCTCTTCCCCGCCTATTTCAAGCAGCGCTTCGCCCAGGTCACGAACCCGCCGCTCGACCACTTGCGCGAGCGGATCGTCTTCAGCCTGCGAACGCTTCTCGGCGCCCGCGCGCCACTTCTGCGGGAAGATCCCGACGCCGCGACGCTGACCGAGTTGGAGAGCTTCTTCCTCTTCCCGAATACGCTGAGCGAGCTCAACACCCACCGCCTCGACGCCACCTTCACACGCGACGAGGGGCTCGAGGCGGCCTGCAAGCGCCTGGCCAGCGAGGCCGCCGAAGCCATCCGAAGCGGTGAGGAGCTGCTTCTGATCTCGGACACCGGCATCTCGCCCGAACGGGCCCCGCTGCCGATCCTGCTCGCGGTCGGCATCGTGCATCAGAGCCTGGTGGCCTCAGAGCTACGTACGAGCGCCTCGATTCTGGTCGAGAGCGAGGAGCCGCGCGAGACGCATCACTTCGCCCTGTTGCTCGGTTTTGGAGCGGATGCGATCTGCCCGCGGCTCTCTCTCGAGACGATGGCGGCGCTGGCAAATGCCGGCAGGCTCGGCAGAGACGGCTCCGACCCCATCCTGGCTCAGCAGCGTTTTCGCCGCGCGATGGAAGACGGCGTTCTGAAGGTGATGTCCAAGATGGGCATCTCGGACGTGGCGAGCTATCGCGGCGCTCAGATCTTCGAGGCGATAGGTCTTGCCGACGAGATCATGGCCAAGGCCTTCGGCCGCACCTCCTCGGCCGTCGGCGGTATCGGCTTCGCTGAGCTGGAGCAGGATGCCTGGCAACGAATCGAGGCCGCCTTCGCCGAGCGCCCACAGTTGGGGAACCCCGGCTTCATCAAGATGCGTCGAGGCGGCGAGGAGCACGCGACAACAGCTCCGGTCGTGAGCGCATTGAAAGAGTCGGTCACGAGTGGGCAGCGCGAAGCCGCCTACCTGTTGCGCCGCGCCGTGGCCGGTGGCGGTTGGGAGGTCTACGAGCAGTTCGCGAAGGCGGTTAACGATCGCGAGCCGCTCGAGCTGCGCGACCTACTCGAGCTCGTACCGGCGGGGCCGCCTTTGCCGCTCGAGGTGATCGAGCCGGTCTCGGCGATCGTCAAGCGCTTCTCGGCCGGCGCGATGAGTCAGGGCGCGCTCTCCGCCGAGGCGCACGAGACGCTAGCCATCGCTCTGAACATGATCGGCGCCCGCTCGAACTCGGGCGAGGGCGGGGAAGCTCTCGCTCGCTTCGGGACGGCACGGAACTCGGCCATCAAGCAGGTCGCCTCGGGTCGCTTCGGTGTCACGCCGGCTTACCTACGCTCGGCCGAAGAGCTGCAAATCAAGATCGCCCAGGGCGCCAAGCCCGGCGAGGGCGGCCAGCTTCCGGGGCATAAGGTCTCGGCCGAGATCGCGGAGCTACGCCACACCGAGCCCGGGATCGCACTCATCTCGCCGCCCCCGCATCACGACATTTACTCGATCGAGGATTTGGCCCAGCTGGTCTTCGATCTTCGCCAGGTACATCCGGGCGCGGACGTGTCGGTGAAGCTGGTAGCCGAGGCCGGGGTCGGTATCGTCGCCGCGGGCGTGGTCAAAGCACTCGCCGACGTCGTCCACATCGCCGGCTGTGACGGCGGCACCGGCGCCAGCCCGCTCTCCTCGATCAAGAACGCCGGCGCGCCCTGGGAGCTGGGTCTCGCCGAGACGCAGCAGGCGCTCGTCTCGGAGGGTTTGCGCGGACGCGTGCGCGTGCGCGTGGACGGCGGTTTCAAGACCGGTCGCGACGTCGTCGTGGCGGCCCTACTGGGGGCCGACGAGTACAGCTTCGGCACCTCGCTGCTCCTGGCCGAGGGCTGCCTGATGGTGCGAGCCTGTCACCTCGACAGCTGCCCCGTTGGAATCGCGACGCAACGGCCGGAGCTGCGCAAGCGCTTCGCGGGAACACCCGAGAAGGTCGCGGCCTACCTTCTCTTCGTGGCCGAAGAGGTTCGCCGCCAGCTTGCCGCACTCGGACTGCGCTCGCTCGACGACGCGATCGGACGGACGGAGCTTTTGCATCAGCGTCCGACCGGCAACGGGCGCAAGGACCTGATCGACCTCTCGCCGCTGCTGGTAAAGGAAGGCGGCGGTCCGTTCCGCTACAACGAGGAGCCACGGGTCATCGCCAGTGGCGGCGAGCTCAACGATCGTCTCGCCACCGAGGCGGCCGTGATTCTCGAGCGCGATCTGGAGCTCGAGCTCGACTACACGATCACGAACGGCGATCGCACGGTGGGCGCTCGCTTGGGCGGAGACATCGGCGATCACTTCGGCTTTGGCGCGCCGCCTGGCTCGGTAACCGTTCGCTTCCGCGGAGTCGGTGGGCAGAGCTTCGGCGCCTTCCTCGCCGGCGGGATCACCTTCGAGCTCACCGGCGCGGCTAACGACTATGTCGGCAAGGGCATGAACGGCGGAACGATCGTCATCCGGCCGGGAGCAGAGATTCGAGGTCATCCCGTTCTAGCTGGCAACACGCTGCTCTACGGTGCGACGGGCGGCCGGCTCCACATTGCCGGACGTGTGGGTGAGCGCTTCGCCGTCAGAAACTCCGGCGCGGTCGCCGTCGTCGAGGGCACCGGCGGGCATCCGTGCGAGTACATGACCTCTGGAACCGTCGTCATCCTGGGCGAGTTCGGCCGCAACCTGGGCGCCGGAATGAGTGGTGGCCAAGCCTTCGTCTACGACCCGGAAGGGCGGCTGGAGACTCGTATGAACCCGGATCTGGTTGTCGCCGAGCCGCTGGGGAAGGCGGTGGCCGCGAGCCTGCGTTCGCTGGTCGAGCAGCATCTCGAGCTCACCGGCTCTTCCCGCGCCAAGGCGCTACTCGACGACTGGGATACCGCTCTGCGCGACTTCAGACGAGTTCACCCCAAGGGAAACGTCGCCCGGCTGGAAGACGAGCACGAGGGCTCCACGCAGGAGGCCGAGGAAGATGCTGCCTCTGTCGCCGCTAACGAGGGATAGCGACTAGCTAGGAAACCGCGTCGCCGGCGTCGGCGATGCCCGCTCCGTACGCGTCCCCGGAAGAGATTGGATGCGCGAAGTCGAGATGGCAGTAGCCTATGTCGCAGGGCGTACCGTCGATAGCCGCTGTCGTGTTGTTCGGATCGTTGGGACCGGTGTAGTTGGTGGCGTTACCGCGGGCGGTCTGCTGCAGGCGAGCTAGCAGCGCGTCGGGGTTGTTCTGCAAACTCGGATGGGCTGCGAGGACAAGCACCGCAACGCCGGCGACGTTCGGCGCGGCCATCGAGGTTCCCTGCGACCAGGCGAAGCCTTGCCCGCCGATCGTGAAGCAGGCGGAGTTGTAAGAGGCCGAAGTCTCGGGATCGGTGCAATAAGCCGAGTTCGAGTCAACCGCAGAGAAAGTGCCGTACCCTCCCGCGAGGACATCCTCGGCGCCGCCGTCGAAGAGCGCAATGTTGAATTTACGCGCTCCGCCCGGCGCGGCGAGATCAATCCGCGAGCCGTAGTTCGAGTAGTAAGCGAGCTGGTCTCGAGCGCCCACCAAATTCGCTGGCCAGCGAACCGAGGGATCGGCGTCGGGCGCGTTGACGACCTCGTTCCCAGTCGCCGAGACGGTGATCACGCCCGGGACTCCGCCCGGCACCAGCAGCATCCCGCGCAGCTCGGAGATGTATGGCAGAAGCGGTTCGCCTGGGTAGACGGTTCCGATTCCCTCTGAGTCAGTGGAAACGCGACCGGCACCGACGAAACTCCGTCCCGCGACCGTGACGTTTGCACGGTCGACGCGAACGTGCTCGTTCCCGGCCGCGGCGATGATCGTCGTACCGCGCGAATGGCAGTAGTTGACCGCATCGGCCCAGAACAGGTAGTCCTGGGCGTCGTAGTCGAGCGTCGGATCGTCGTAACCCTCGATCGACATGTTGAGAATATCGGCGCCGTCGCGGCACGCATTCACCATGCCGCCGACGATCCAGCTCGTAAGTCCGCCCCAATCGCCGGCTAATACCTTGTAGCTGCGGATGGTCACGTTCGGTGCGACGCCGTTCGAGCCGAAGCCGTTCACTGCCGCTCCGATCCGGCTCGCAACCCAGGTTCCGTGACCGTCGCGGTCGCCGTTGCGGCACTCATCGAGGATTCCGTTGTCCTTGAGGAAGCCGCGCCCGTAGTCGCGGGTGATCGACTTGCAGTCGAGGGCGTTCTCGGACGTCCTCGAATCGAAGTTCGTACGCAGCTCCTTCGTGTTGCCCTGGACGCCGGTATCGAGCACCGCGACGACGATCGAATCGTCACCTTTCGTCGTCTTCCAGGCGGCCGGGACGTCCATGCGGTTGTCGTCCCACTGGACGATTCCCTCTGCGTTAGGAGCCGCCGCATCGTGCAGCGGATCGGGGAAGGAGTTGGTCTTGACCTTCGGCACGAAGGCGGTCGGGAGCTTGCTGTCACCGGCGAGCCGATTGTCCGACGACCCCCAGGAGATGTAGCGATCGACAAAGACAGCATTCACCTTGGGGCTGGCTTCGACCTCGTTGCTGAAATCGGCGCTGTTGGTGCGAACGGCAACCGCGGAGATCTCGGGCATCACCGTCGCCACATCGCCGCCGGCATCTGTGACGATCTTCTGCATGTCGGCTGCCGAGGTGCCTGGATCGAAGCGAACGATGCTCTCGGCCGAAGGCGAGTCGTGCGCGGTCCGGGAGGACGAATCGTAGGAGCGCGAGCCGGCGCCGGCGGTCGTCGTGCAAAGAACACCGACGCAAGCCAAGGCGCCGGTCAGGAGAATCACTCGCAGACCGCGCCGCGCGCAGGAACGATGGAAGCGGGCCATCGCTTTTACTTCTCGGAATCCGCGGCGGCCGGCAATGTACCGAGATCGAGGTATTCGTCTCCCCCGGAAGAGGTGTTTTTCTGCCAAATAACCAGGGAAACGGCGGAAAAGTCTCGGCCCGGTCAGATGGCCGTCTTCAGTTCCTGAAGAGTTGGACCGACACTCCCGGCGGCGCGCCCGCGCCCTGCCGCGCGCAGAACCCGGGCGTAGGCTTCGGCGGCGCTCTGGCCGCCGGCCATGACCTCGCCGGTCGATTTCATCTCCGGGCCGCGAACGGCGGCCCCGGCGAAGCGATCCTCAGGGAAGATCGCCTCCTTGGCCCAAACGCGGGTCGGCTGTGCCCGCTCGGGTAGGCCGAGCTCCTTCAGCCGCGCACCCAGCATCAGTCGGCAGGCGGCGTCGACGAGGGGTATCCCGGTGGCCTTGGCCACGAATGGCACGGTGCGCGAGGCGCGCGGGTTCGCTTCGAGCACGTACAACCGCCCATCGCTGATTGCGAGCTGAAGGTTCAGAAGGCCTCGGATTCCCAGCCTGCCCGCGATCGCGTCCGCTAGTTCTCTGATCTCGCGCTCAAGCGCCGGGACAACCGACGGCCCCGGTACGACGCAGGCCGAGTCGCCAGAGTGCACGCCCGTCGGCTCGACGTGTTCGAGCACGGCCGCCACCCAGGCGTGTTCCCCGTCGCAGAGCGCGTCCACGTCCAACTCGATCGCGCCCTCGAGATATTCGTCGACCAACACCGGCTCGTCGATCTCGAGCGCCTCGGCATCGCGGACGACTCGCATCCCGCGGCCTCCGAGCACGTAGTGCGGGCGCACGAGCACAGGGGTGCCGATCTCGCGCGCCAGCTCTCGCGCCTCGGCGCTGGTCGAAGCCGTCCCCCAGCGCGGGGCGAGCAGGCCGAGCTCGGCGAGCACCCCGCCGAAGGCGCCCCGGTCCTCGGCCGCCTCGATCGCGGCCAACGGATCTCCGGCCAACGGCACGCCCTCGTCAGCCAGCTCCCGCGCCAGCTTGAGCGGCGTCTGGCCGCCGAGCGTCACCACTACCGCCTGCGGCTGCTCATGCGCGACGACGTCGAGAATGCGCTCGAGCGTCACTGGCTCGAGGTAGAGGCGGCTGGAGATGTCGTAGTCGGTCGATACCGTCTCGGGGTTGGAGTTGAGCATCACCGCCTCGTAGCCGAGCCGGCGGAAGCTCTGCGCGGCGTGCACGCAGCAGTAGTCGAACTCGATCCCCTGCCCGATCCGGTTCGGGCCGGAGCCGAGGATCAGGATGCGCAGTTTCTCGGGCGCCTCGGCGGTATCGCCCTGCTCGAAGGAGAGGTAGAAGTAGGGCGTCCGCGCCTCGAACTCGGCGGCGCAGGAGTCGACCGCCAGCCGTCCGGGGCGCTCGCGGCGAGAGCGAACTTCCTGCTCGGAGACGCCAAGCGTGCGGGCTATGCGCGAGTCGGGAAGTCCGAAGCGTTTCGCCGCGGGGATGTCGCCGCTCGCGACGAGCTCTTCCTCCGCCTCGCGGATCGAGTCGAGCTCGTACTGGAAATAGGAGTGCGCGCCCGGGAACTCGGGAAACGGAAGTTCGTTTTCGAGACCCTCGAGTGCCTTCAGGAAGGCCTCCGGGAAGGTACGCCCGAGCCCGAGCGCCTCGCCAACGGCGCGCATCTCGGTGCCCAGCACCGGCTCGGCGCCGAATTTCTCCCAGTCGAAGCGAGGCGCCTTGACGGCGACGTAGTCGAGCGCGGGCTCGAAGGCGGCCGAGGACTTGCCGGTGATGTCGTTCGGGAGCTCGTCGAGCGTGTAGCCGACGGCGAGCAGCGCCGCCAGCTTGGCGATCGGGAAACCGGTCGCCTTCGAGGCGAGCGCCGAGGAGCGAGAGACGCGCGGATTCATCTCGATCAGCATCAGCTCGCGCGTATTCGGCTCGTAGGCGAACTGAACGTTGGCGCCGCCGGTGGCCACGCCGACCGCTCGGGCGCAGGCGAAGGCCGCGTCGCGCAGGCGCTGATACTCGGCGTCGGGAAGTGTCTGCTGCGGCGCAACCGTCCAGGAGTCGCCGGTGTGGACGCCCATCGGGTCGATATTCTCGATCGAGCAGACGATCACGCAGTTGCCGGCGCGGTCGACCATCACCTCGAGCTCGAACTCCTGCCAGCCGTGCAAGGAGCGCTCGACGAGCACCTGCCCGACCGGGCTCATGTGTAGTCCGCGCGCCACCTGCCGCTCGAGCTCGCTGCGGTCGCGAGCCAGTCCGCCGCCCTGGCCGCCGAGCGTGAAAGCGGGCCGGACGACCGCCGGCAGCGGGCAGCCATCGAGCTGCGAGAGCGAGGTGACGATCACGCTCGCCGGCACCGGCAGCCCGGCCGCGATCATCGTCTCACGGAAGATCGAGCGGTCCTCGGCGCGGCTGATCGCCTCGACATCGGCTCCGATCAGCTCGACTCCGTAGCGCTCGAGAACACCGGAGCCCGCCAGCTCGACGGCTAGATTGAGCGCCGTCTGGCCGCCTAGCGTGGGCAGTAGAGCATCGGGGCGCTCGCGGGCGATCACCTGACCTACCGCCTCGGCGTCGAGCGGCTCGAGGTAGGTGGCGTCCGCCCACTCCGGGTCAGTCATGATCGTGGCCGGGTTGGAGTTGACGAGCACGATCCGGTAGCCCTCGCTGCGCAGTACGCGACAGGCCTGGGCGCCCGAGTAGTCGAACTCGCACGCCTGCCCGATTCGGATCGGCCCCGAGCCGATGATCAGGATGCTCTCTAGATCCGTCCGCTTCGGCACGTCGAGGCGATCCTTTCGAAGAAGGGAAGAGCATCGAGCGGCCCCGGCGCCGCCTCGGGATGGAACTGAACCGAAGCGAAGTCCTCACCCTCGAGCCCCTCCACCGTGCCGTCGTTCAACGACATGTGGCTGACCTCGAAGCGATCGGAGCGGGCGACCGCGAAGCCGTGGTTCTGCACCGTCACGAGCACGCGCTGGCTGTCGCGCACCCGTACCGGGTGATTGGCGCCGCGATGGCCGAAGGGGAGCTTGAAGGTCTTGAGGCCGAGCGCGAGACCGAGGAGCTGGTGCCCGAGGCAGATTCCGAACAGCGGCACCCGCCCGATCAGCGCCCGCACCGTCTGGACGGCATCCTTGAGCTGGGAGGGATCGCCGGGGCCGTTGCCGACGAGCACGGTCTGGGGCCTCAGCTCGAGAATCGCCTCGGCATCCCAGTAGCCCGGGACGAGGACGACCTCGAGGCCCTTATCTGCCAGCCGCCGCACGATCGAGCGCTTGCAGCCGAAGTCCATGACCACGCAACGGGGCCCTTGGCCGAAGCTCGCCGGCTCGTGGGCGCAGACGTCGTAGGCGAGCGACGAGCGAACGACTCCGTCGGCGTCCATCTTGTCGAGGTCGATATACGGCTCGGCGAGCGCTCGCTCCAGTAGCTCATCGGCCGGAGCCTCGCCCAGGGCGCAGCGCATCACTCCGCCCTCGCGAATGCGGCGGACGAGGGCTCGCGTGTCGATGTCGTCGATCGCGACGGCGCCCTGGGCTGCCAGCCAGACGGCGAGCGCGGGCCGCGAGCTACGCATGACCACACCCGCGCACTGAACGGCTGCCGACTCCATTCGCACCGGATCGACGCCGTAGTTCCCGATCAATGGATAGCTGAAGACGAGTACCTGAGCCGCATAGCTAGGATCGGTGACGGCTTCTTCGTAGCCCGCCATGGCGGTCGTGAAGCAGGCCTCTCCGGCGCTGACACCGGGAGCGCCCACGCCGCGACCTTCGTAGACCGTTCCGTCCTCGAGGACGAGAGTTGCTTTCCGCATAGGAGTTTGCATGATAAGCGAAAAACTGCATAATACGCGAATGATCTCGACTGCGATTACTGGAACAGCCGGTTACACCGGCCAGGAGACGCTCGACCGCGTTCTCCTTCACCCCGAGCTGGAGTTGATTGCGCTCGGATCGGACACCTTCGCCGGCAAGCCGGCGAGCGTGCTCGACCCGCGAATCGCGCACAGCGCCGTCTCCGAGCTTGGGCTGGTCACGAACGAGCAGGCGCTCTCGAGCGGCGCCGAGCTGATCTTCCTCTGCACAGAGAACGAACGGGCGGCTGCCGTCGAGCCCCCGGACGGCGCGGTGGTGGTCGATCTCTCCGGCGCCCACCGGCTCAAGGACGCGTCCGCTTACGAGCGCTGGTACGGCTTCGTCCATCCCAAGCCAGAAGCTCTCGACGACTGGTGCTTCGCGCTTCCCGAGCTGGCACCGCCGACCGGAAAGCTCATCGCCAGCCCCGGCTGCTACGCGACCGCTGCCCTGCTCTCGCTCGCTCCGCTCAAGGACGATCTCGACCCCGAGACGGTCGTCGTAGACGGCAAGTCGGGTGTGACCGGCGCGGGACGGAGCCCGAAACCGGCTTTGCATGCCGGCGCCGTGCTCGAGACCGTGGCGCCGTATAAGATCGGCGCCCATCAGCACGTGCCCGAGATGGCGCAGTTCCTCGGCTTCGCGCCCACCTTCGTCCCCCATCTCCTGCCGATCAGGCGCGGGATCGTCTCGACCTCGTATCTGCGCGGTATCGGCGCCGAGGCGGCGCGCGCGAAACTCGAGAGCACCTACGCCTCCGCGCCGCTCGTAAGCGTGCTCCCGGAGGGTGCCGTCCCCGACCTGCGCCGGACGCAGGAAACGGACTGCGTCGAGATCAACGCCTTCGCCGACACGGTGACGGGCGCGACGATCATCGTCTGCGCGCTCGACAACCTCGGCAAGGGAGCCGCCGGGCAGGCGGTGCAGAACGCCAATCTCGCGCTCGGGCTCGATCAGACGGCCGGGCTCAGGATCGGAGCGCTGAGCGCATGAGCGTGACCGCCGCCAAGGGCTTCCTCGCCAGCGGCATCCGCTGCGGGGCGAAGACGGAGGGTCTCGATCTCGCGCTCGTCCGCTCGGCCGGGCGCTCGGTCGGCGCCGCGCTGTTCACCCAGAACCGGGTGCAGGCTGCGCCGGTCGTCGTCTCGCGCCGGCATCTGAATCAAGCGCAACCGCAGGCGATCGTTCTCAACTCCGGCTGCGCTAATGCCGCCACCGGCGAGCGCGGCGAGCTCGACGCCCTCGCCACTGCCGGCGAGGCAGCCCGGCTGCTCGAGCTCGGGATCGAGGAGATCCTGCTCTGCTCGACCGGCGTGATCGGGGTCAGGCTACCGCTCGACAAACTCCTTCCCGGCCTCACCGACGCAGCCTCGGCGCTCACCGAGACGGGCGGCTCAGACGCTGCGCGGGCGATCATGACCACCGACACACGCCCGAAGGAGACGAGCGCCTCGGCCGCCGGCTTCACCGTCGGCGGTATGACCAAGGGCGCCGCGATGATCCATCCCAAGCTGGCGACGATGCTTGCGGTCGTCACGACCGACTATCCGCTCGAGCCCGGCGAGCCAGAGAAGTTCCTGCGCCCGGCCGTCGAGCACAGCTTCAACCGCATCTCGGTCGACGGCGACTGCTCGACCAACGACACGGTGATCTTGCTTGCGAACGGCGCCAGCGAGATCGAGCGCAGCGAGGCCACGGATCGTGAGCTCGAGCGCCTGCTGGGGCAGGTCTGCCACGAGCTAGCCGAGCAGATCGTGAAGGACGCGGAGGGGTTCACGGTCCTGCTTGAGGTGAACGTACGCGGCGCCGTCAGCGAAGCTCAGGCAGCGGCGATCGCGGCTCGCATTGCCTCCTCGCCGCTCGTCAAGACGGCGGCCTTCGGCCACGACCCCAATTGGGGCCGGGTGATGATGGCTGCGGGCTCGGCGCCCTGGAACGACGGCTACGCCGATCTCGATCCGAGCAAGGTGACGCTCGCATTCAACGGAACCGAGGTGCTGGTGAACGGCGCGCACATCGACGCCACCCCGGCGATGGACGGACCGAGCTGTGTGATCGAGCTCGATCTCGGCCTCGGCGGCGGCGAGGCGAGCTACCTCGCTTCCGACCTCTCCTACGAGTACGTGCGGCTGAACGCGGAGTACACGACGTGACGAGAATCGTGGTCAAGCTCGGCGGCGCCGTCGCCCGCGACTCGGTCTCCTATCCGCTCGCGCTGGCCGATCAGGGGAACGAGGTTTGCATCGTGCACGGCGCCGGGCCGCAGATCTCGCTCGAGATGGCAAAGCGAGGGATCGAGGTCGCTTTCGTGAACGGCCGGCGCGTGACGACGCCCGAAGCGCTGGTGGTGGTACGCGAGGCGCTCGAACAGGTCAACAACCATCTCGTTGAGGCCATCGGCGACCGCGCCGTTGGCTTGATGGGCGACGAGATCGGCCTCGAAGCCGAACAGGTTCCCGAGTTGGGGCTGGTCGGCAATCCGCTGCCGAGCACTCCGCCCGCGGTTGTCGAGGCGCTCGGGGCCGGCCGCGTACCGGTGGTCGCTCCGCTCGCGCGCGGGCCGCTCAACGTCAACGCCGACGAGGCCGCGGCGATGCTCGCGGTCGGGATCGAGGCCGAGCGCGTTCACTTCGTCACCGACGTGCCCGGACTTCTGATCGGCGCCGAGGTCGTCGCCTCGATCCACGCCGACGAGGCCGAGCGGCTACTCGCAAGCGGCGAGCTGCGGGGGGGGATCATTCCCAAGCTCACGGCCGCGATACACGCGGCTCGCCAGGGAGTCGTTGCCGAGATCGGCGAGACGGCGGTGACCGCGTGACCAAGCTGCTCGAGAATCACGTGTTGCCGACCTACGCGCGAGCGCCGGTCACCTTCGTCGAGGGCGACGGCTGCTGGCTGATCGACGACAACGGCGAGCGCTACCTCGACTTCGCCGGCGGCATCGCCGTGATCGGTCTCGGACATCGCCATCCGGCCTCCACCCGCGCCGCGCACGAGCAGCTCGACCGGCTCTGGCACGTCTCCAACCTCTACTGGACGGTTCCGATGATGGAGCTGGCCAAGCGGCTCTCCGATCGCTTCGGCGGCGCCCAGGCCTTCTTCTGCAACTCGGGCACCGAGGCGGTCGAGGCGGCGATCAAGTACGCGCGCAAAGCAACCGGAAAGGTGGGCATCGTCGCGCTCGAAGGATCCTTCCACGGCCGCACGATGGGAGGCCTGTCGATCACGGGACAGCCGGCCAAGCGCGACGCCTTCGAGCCCCTGCTCAGCCAGGTCAGCTTCGCCTTCCTGAACAACGCGCTCTCGCTGCGCGCCGCCGCGCTTGCCGACACGGGGCTGATCATCATGGAGCCGATCCAAGCCGAGGGCGGAGTGCACCCGGTCGATCCCGAGTTCGCGCACGCGGCTCGCTCGCTCGCCAACGAGCTCGGCGCGCTGCTCTGCTTCGACGAGGTGCAGACCGGCGTCGGCAGGACGGGCTCCTTCTTCGCCTTCGAGAAATTCGGCGTTCGGCCCGATCTGGTCACGCTCGCCAAGGGGCTCGCCAACGGCCTCCCGATCGGCGCGCTACTGGTGGCCGACGGTGTCGCGGGCGGGCTCGAGCCAGGCGACCACGCCTCGACCTTCGGCGGAAACCCCGTTTCGTGCGCCGCCGCCGGCGCCGTCCTCGATGCGATCGACGAGGAGCTGCTCGCCAACGCTCGGGCGATGGGCCAGCGCCTAGCAGACGGTCTTGGCGAGCTTCCCGGCGTCTCGGATGTACGCGGCGCCGGCCTGTTGATCGGCGCGGATGTCGAAGGCGCCGCCTCCGACGTCGCGGCGAAGGCGCTCGAGCGTCGCTTGCTCATCACCACCTGCGGGCCGAGCTCGATCCGGCTGACGCCTCCGCTCACCGTCTCGGCTGGACTGATCGATCAAGCCCTCGCAACTCTTCGGGAGGTACTGGCATGAACAAGAGCGATCGCCACGCCGTGATCCTGCGCCTCGTCCGCGAGCGCGAGATCGCGACCCAGGATGAGCTGGCTCAGGCGCTCCACGAGCTCGGCCACGAGGTCGTGCAGACGACCGTCTCGCGCGACATCACCGAGCTGGGCCTGATCAAGGTACGGGGCGCGAGCGGCAGGCTCGTCTACGCGCCGGCTGCCGGAGTGAACGGCCAGCGGCGCCAGACACAGCTCGCCGAGGCCTTCAAGCGCTGGGCTCTGAGCTGCGAGTCGAGCGGGAACTTGGTCGTCCTGACAACGCCGCCGGGCTTCGCCGGAGCACTCGCCCAGGAGGTCGACGACACCCATCTTCCGCACGTCCTTGCCACCCTTGCGGGCGAGAACGCGATTCTCGTCGTGGCCCGCGAGGGAGTGACGGGCGCCGAGCTTGGCGAGGAGCTCCGCCGCGAGTTCCTGGCCGGAGTTGAGATCGAGAACGAGACGAGGAGTTGAGATGAGTCGAACTGCGGTCCTTTGTTATTCCGGTGGCCTGGACACCACCTGCGCGATTTGCTGGCTGAAAGAGGACTACGGCTTCGACGACGTCGTGGCGGTGCTGGCCGACGTCGGCCAGGAATACGACCTAGAGCAAGCGATCGAGCGCGGCGAGGTGGCCGGCGCCAAGGAGATCGTCGTGCTCGACCTGAAGGAGCGCTTCGCAGAGGGCATCGTCGCTCAGGCGATCAAGACGAACGCTCTCTACGAGGGACGCTATCCGCTCGTCTCGGCCCTCTCGCGGCCACTCATCGCCGGCGCGGTCGCCGAAGTGGCCGTCGAGCACCAGGCCGAGGCGCTCGTACACGGCTGCACCGGCAAGGGCAACGATCAGCTCCGCTTCGACTACGCCTTCAAGGCCAACTACCCGGGCGTCAAGGTGATCGCTCCGCTGCGCGACCAGGTGCGCACGCGCGAGGAGGAGATCGTCTTCGCCCAGGAGCGCGGCATCCCGATCACCAACACCAAAGAGTCGCCGTACTCGATCGACGAGAACTTGTTCGGACGCGCCATCGAGTCTGGAATGCTCGAGGATCCCTGGACGGCTCCGCCGGAGGACGCCTACCGGCTCACCTCCGACCCGACCAAGGCGCCCGCTCCGAAGGAGATCGTGATCGGCTTCGAAAACGGGGTTCCGGTCTCGCTCGACGGCGAGAAGCTGCCCGTCTACCAGCTCGTCCACCGCATGAACATCGAGACCGGCGCCTACGGGATCGGCCGCATCGACATGATCGAGAACCGCGCGGTCGGCATCAAGAGCCGCGAGGTCTACGAGGCGCCGGCCGCGATCGCACTGATCGAGGCGCACAAGGCGCTCGAGGATCTCGTTTTGACCAGAGACGAGCTGCGCCTGAAGCACTATCTCGAGGTGCGCTGGACAGAGCTTCTCTACGAGGGCAAGTGGTTTAGCCCGGCGCGCGAGGCGATCGATGCCTTCGTCGACCACACGCAGAAGATGGTCACCGGCGAGGTGCGGCTGCGCCTGCAGGGCGGTCAGGCCGTCGTCGCCGGGCGGCGCTCGGACAACGCTCTCTACGCCGAGACGCTCGCCTCCTACGGAGCGTCGGATACCTTCCCGCACGAGGCGGCCGAGGGTCTGATCACTCTCCTCTCACTCGAGACGGAGGCGGTCGCCGCCCGGGCGAGAAAGAAGGGTTAGGTCTGTAGTGGCGCTCTGGTCTGACAGAGTCGAGAAGAAGCTCGCGTCCGAGGTGGCGGACTTTCTGCGCGCGCCCGATCGCGAGCTCCTTCCCTACGACTGCGCGGCCTCCAAGCAGCATGCCGAGCGCCTGCACGGCGCCGGGCTGCTCACCGATGAGGAACTGACGCAGGTGGAAAAGGCGCTCGACCGGATTGCCCGTGAGGGCGGGGTGACCGGCGCCGACGAGGACGTCCACTCTGCGATCGAGCGCCTGCTCGGCGAGCTAGGGCGCAAGATTCACGCCGGTCGCTCGCGTAACGACCAGGTCGTGGCGGCCATGCGCCTCTACGTGCTCGAAGCCAGCGAGGAAGCGGGCGAGGCGATTCGCGGGCTTGCGGCCGTACTGCTCGACCGGGCCGAGGCCGAAGCCGAGACGCTCATCCCCGGCTACACGCACATGCAGCGCGCCCAACCGGTCACTCTCGGGCACCACCTGCTCGCCTGGGTGGAGATGCTCGAGCGCGACCTTGTGCGCTTTTCGGCCGCCACGGCTTCGTCCAAGCCGAGCCCGCTCGGGGCGGGCGCTTTGGCTGGCTCGACGCTGCCGCTTCCGGCGCCCGAAGGGCAGATGCGGAACTCGCTCGACGCCGTCGGCGATCGCGACTTCGCACTCGACTATCTGTATGCGGGCGCCGCCTGCTTCTCGCACCTCTCGCGGATGGCGATGGAGCTATGCCTCTGGGCGACCGCCGAGTACGGCTTCCTGCGCCTGCCCGAGGAGGCGGCGACGGGCTCCTCGATGATGCCGCAAAAGCTGAACCCGGACGTAGCCGAGCTGGTGCGCGGCAAAGCGGGCACAGTTGCCGGACGCCTCGCCGGTCTGCTGGCTGTGCTCAAGGGCCTGCCGCTCGCCTATAACACCGATCTCCAGGAAGACAAAGAGGCGGTCTTTACGACCAGGCGCGACCTGCGTGGCGCGCTCGCCGCGCTCGTCGTGCTCGTGCAACACGTCGAGTTCCGGCGCGAGCGGATGAGCGAAGCGGTCTCCGATCCGCTGCTGCTCGCCACCGACGCCGCCGAGAAACTCGTCGCCGAAGGGGCTCCCTTCCGCGACGCTTACGGCGAGGTCGCCCGCTCGGTTCGCGACGGCAACTTCAAGCCGCCATCCTCTGCCGCCGAGAGTGTCGCCAGGCGCCGGGCGCCCGGGCCTGGCGCGGTGAAGGACGCCGTCGCCAGCGCAAGGAAGCGGCTCTCGCTGACGTGAGCCCGTTCGTCATTCGCCCGGCAACGCCCCGGGACGCGCGCGCCATTCTCGAGCTCTGGCGCCTGGCCGGTGCCTTCCCCAGCCGCACTGACGACGAGAAGAGCATCTGCTCTCTCATTGCTCGCGATCCGCATGCGTTGCTCGTCGCCGAGGATGGAGAGGAGGTGGTGGGCTCGCTGATTGCCGGCTTCGATGGCTGGCGCGGCACCCTCTTCCGCCTGGCCGTGCTCCCGCAGCGTCGGCGCTCGGGAATCGGACGGGCGCTCGTAGCCGCGGGCGAGCGCAGCTTGCAGGAGCGCGGTGCTGTTCGCATCAACCTCTACGCGATCAAGACCGAGGTTGCCGCCGCTGCGTTCTAGAACGCAGCCGGCTACGAGGACGACGACCGCACGCGCCGCCTCGTCAAGAACCTCAGGTCTTAGCTTCGAGCCGACTAGACTCGCCGCTCACCGCGACCGACTCGACGGACTCGTCCGGCTCGAGCAGGCGTGCCGCCGCTTCGCTGATATCGGCCTCGGTCTGGGCGAGCGTGCCGAGCTCCCCGCTCGCGGCCAGCTCCCACTCGTCGAGCAAGAAGAAGAAATCGGTGAGCCGCTCGGTGCGGTTTTCGCAGCCGAGCGAGAGCGAGGCGATATCGGCACAGGCGTCGCGTACTCGGAGCTCGCCGCCAAGCAGTCGCTTCGCCACTCTTCGCGCGGCAATCAGCGCCGCTTCCTCGCAGGTTGACTGCGCAATGCCGAGCTCGCTCATTGCAGCGATGAGCAGCTCGGGCCCCTTCCCGTCCAATTCCTCCGAGGGAGCCTCCGCCAGAACCCTGAGGGTGGGCGTATCGAACCCGTCGGCGAGCAAGGCCGAGGCGATGAGCGATAGCTTTTCCCCAGGGATCCGACCGAGTGTCCACTCGGCGAACACCGTCGCCGGATCCATAGTGCGCGAGCATACGTCTACAGACCGAGTGCATCAAGTCGGGTGTGATCGAAGCCGATTCTCGCGAGTCCCGCCTCGAGCGTCACTCCACGCGAGATCGGTAGCGATCTGTAAGTTCTATTAAAAGGCGGCAAGGGCCCGAGTCTGGTCGGGCCCTTGCCTGTCTGGGGAGTCCTATTCCTCGCTCGGATGAACCTCGCTTGGAATAGGAAGCGCGACGGATTCGCTCAAAACCGCCGGCGCTCCTTGGGTCATCACCGAGGCGTGTGCGCCCGGGATGACGATGTGTGAATGCGATTCGGTTCCATAGCCGCCGGGAACCGGGATGTAGAACTCGGGGTAGCCCCACATGCCGTGCTCGTGCACGTCGAGGCCCTCTGTCTCAACCTGTGGCGAGACCCGGATGCCCCAGACCTTCTTCAGCGCCCAGAGGACGGCGAAGCAGGCGCTGAACGTCCAGGCACCCACGGCAACCAGGCCGAGCGCCTGCACACCGAGCTGGTGGAAGCCGCCGCCGTAAAAAAGGCCCTTCGTGCCCGTGGCGGTGATCCCGACCAGGCTGGGAGCGGCGAAGAGCCCGCAGGCCAGCGTGCCCCAGACTCCCGACATGCCGTGCACCGAGACGGCGCCGATCGGGTCGTCGATACCGAGACGCTCGATGAAGAGCACGCCGACGACGGCGATCATGCCCGCGACGATGCCGATCACTATCGCGGCCCAAGGCGCTACGAAGCCCGAAGCCGCCGTGATCGCCACCAGTCCTGCGAGCACTCCGTTCAGCATCATCGACACGTCTGGCTTCTTGAGCACGAGCCAGGCGGTGAGAATGCCGCTGACGCCGCCTGCGGCCGCGGCCAGGTTCGTCGTCACGGCCACGTAGCCGAAGAAGCCGACCTTGTCGCCCGTGATGACGTTCAGCGTCGAGCCAGGGTTGAATCCGAACCATCCGAACCAGAGGATGAGCGTCCCGAGCACGGCGAACGGCATGTTGTGGCCGGGAATAGCGTTTGCCCTCCCGTCAGTGCCGAACTTGCCGATACGCGGCCCAAGCAGGATCGCGCCAGCAAGCGCCGCCAGAGCACCCTGGTAGTGGACGACCGTGGAGCCCGCGAAATCCTGCATCCCTCGCTTGAACAGCCAACCGTTCGCATGCCAGATCCAGTGCGAAGTAACGGAATAGATCAGCGTGAAAACAACGCCGAAAGCGAAGTAGACCCAGAGCTTTGCGCGCTCTGCCATCGATCCCCAGACGATTGCCAGCGAAACACCGGCGAAGACGACCTCAAATAGGTATCCGGCAGCTCCCGGCACGGTCGTGAAGAAGCTGAACGGCTTCGACCCGACCGAGACGAGTGCTTCGATCGAGGGGAAGAACCCACTCGTGCCGATGAAGCGGCTGAGTCCGCCGTGCCCGTCGCCGAAGGCGATTCCGAATCCAACCGCCCAGTAGACGACCGAGCTGATGCCGAAGATGAGAACGTTCTTGCCGGCGATGTGCGCCGCGTTCTTCATTCGGGTCAGGCCGGCCTCCAGAAAGGCGAAGCCGGCCTGCATGAACATGACGAGCATGGCCGCTACAACCACCCAGACCGTGCTCGCCGCGATCGCGAGTTGTGAGTTCGTCATTAGACGCTCACCTCCACGTACTCGTGCAACGGCTTACCGGTGCGGTTGTGCCTGACGTCGTAGACCGGCGACGTCCAGACGAGGCCGTCACCCGACTCATTCCCGCTTCGTGCGGCGTCGGCAATAGCCTCGACGACCGCCTCCGCCTTGCTTTTCGGGACGATGAATGTGAGCAGCGCCTTCGGCAGAAAGCGCGACTCGAAGACCCGTCCGCGGTACTCGTGCGCGATCCCGCGCTGGCGCCCGTGTCCGATCGCCTCGACGACGGTTACGCCGACATGCCCAGTCTCGGCCTCGACGGCGTCGATCACCGTCTCGACCCGGTCGCGGATAACAACAGCTTCGACCTTGATCATGCCCCTGCACCTCCTTCGTTGATTGAGTGATCCGCTGGGGAAAGCCGATACGGCTCTCCCCAGCCTTTCCGTCTGCTTCTCCTACGCGTCGTAGTAGAGGGCGAACTCCGCCGGATGCGGGCGCAGCCGCACGAAGTCGACCTCGTTCTCACGCTTCCAGTCGATCCAGGTGCGGATCAGGTCCTCGCTGAAGACGCCGCCCTTGAGCAGGAACTCGTGGTCGGCCTCGAGCGCGTCCAGCGCCTCGGCCAGCGAGCCAGGCACCTGCGGGATGTCGGTCGCCTCTTCGAACAGGTCGAAGTCGGCCGGCTCGCCTGCGTCCAGACCCTTCTCGATGCCGTCCAGGCCCGCCATGAGCATGGCCGAGAAGGCGAGATAGGGGTTCGCCGACGCGTCCGGAGGACGGAACTCGAGCCGCTTGGCCTTCGGCGACTCCGAGTACATCGGTACGCGGATGCAGGCCGAGCGGTTTCGCTGCGAGTAAACGAGATTAACCGGAGCCTCGTAACCGGGCACGAGCCGCCGGTAGCTGTTCGTCGTCGGAGCGCAGAAGGCGAGCAGCGCCGCGGCATGCTTGAGCAGACCGCCGACGTAGCTGCGCGCCAGCTGCGAGAGACCCGCATAACCGGACTTGTCGGCAAACAGCGGCGTGCTCTCCTTCCAGAGCGACTGGTGCACGTGCATGCCCGAGCCGTTGTCGCCGAAGAGTGGCTTGGGCATGAAGGTCGCCGTCTTGCCGGCGCGCCGAGCCACGTTCTTGACGACGTACTTGTAGATCATGACCTGGTCGGCCATCTTCAGCAGCGAATCGAAACGCATGTCGATCTCGCACTGGCCGGCGGTCGCGACCTCGTGGTGGTGGTACTCACAGGCGATTCCCAGAGCCTCGAGCGCCAACACCATCTCGGTGCGGATGTCCTGCAGAGTGTCGTGCGGAGCCGGCGGGAAGTAACCCTCCTTCCCGCGGATCTGGTAGCCGAGGCCGGGCTTACCGGTGTTCCAGTGCGCCTCCTCGGAGTCGATCGCGTAGCCGGTGCGCTGGGGCTCCAGGTCGTAGGCGACCGAGTCGAAGATGAAGAACTCGAGCTCGGGACCGACGTTGACGGTGTCGGCCACGCCGGTGGAGCGCAGATACTCCTCAGCCCTGCGCGCAACGAAGCGCGGGTCCTTGTCGTAGGGCCCACCCGTGATCGGGTCGCGAACGTCGCAGATGAGCGAGAGCGTCGGCGCCGCGGTGAAGGGATCGAGAATCGCGGTCGACGGATCGGGCACGAGCAGCATGTCCGACTTATCGATTGCCTGCCAGCCTCTGATCGAAGAACCGTCGAAGCCGAGTCCCTCTGCGAACGCCGACTCGTCGAAGGCGTTGAGCGGGAGCGAGACGTGCTGCCAGCGCCCGAGCAGATCGACGAACTTGAGATCGACGATCTTGGTGTCGACGCCCTCGGCGAACTCGAGCGCATCCTTCGGGGCCGCCGAGGTACCCGCCTCGAGGTACTGCTTGAGTTCGATTTCCATGTCCGCCATTTGGGTTTTCCTCCCCATTCGTTGGTCCAACAAAAAAGGCCCAGAACCTGACCGGTTCCGGGCCCACCAACGAAAAAAGGCCCGGACGAATCACGTCCTTAGGCCCCATTGCCTTGACGAGCACCTTCGTTGGCGCTTCGTCTGCTCCTTAGGATGCCGGGACGGAAACCGCTTGTCAAGTCGCGGCAGGAGTACGAGCCTTCGCGATGCCGCCGAAACGCAGGTAGCGCACTTGGTGTTTTCCGCGCTGCGGTTTGTACTCGGCGTGACGCCTCGAAGTGACGCTGCGACTAGAGTTTCGGTTCTAGGTATTGCTCTTGCAGTCGACGGAGGGAGTGAATCAGGTGGCCAAGGCAACGACGAAGGATCGGGCGACTTCGGATCCCGCCGACCGCAAGCGCGTTCTCGAGAGCGTGCAAGCCGACGGCGTACAGATGGTCCTGCTCTGGTTCACCGACCTCGAGGGGCACCTGAAGAGTTTCGCGATCACTCCCAGCCAGCTCGAGGAGGCGCTCAACGACGGGATGGGCTTCGACGGATCGTCGATCACCGGTTTCAACGCGATCGAGGAGTCCGACATGGTCGCGATCCCCGATCCGAAGACCTACGCGATGATGCCCTGGCGCGAAGGAGAGACGAGGACGGTGCGCATGATCTGCGACGTCGTCACCCCGCAGGGCGAGCCCTACGAGGGCGATCCTCGCCACGTGCTGCGGCGTGCGCTCGAGCGGATGGCGTCGATGGGCTTCGACACCTTCAACGTCGGGCCCGAGCTCGAGTACTTCCTCTTCAAGGACTCGAAGGGCACCGAGCCGCTCGACGAGGGCGGCTACTTCGTTCAGACGACGATGGATGCGGCAACCGAGCTCCGCGCCGAGACGACCCGGGCGCTCGAAGGGATGGGCATCGGCATCGAGTACTCGCACCACGAAGTCGGCCCGTCTCAGCACGAGATCGACATGCGCTACACGAACGCCCTAGCGATGGCCGACGCCACCGTCACCTATCGCCTGATCGTGAAGGAGATAGCGGCCAAGAACGGCGTCTACGCGACCTTCATGCCGAAGCCGCTGTTCGGCGAGAACGGCTCGGGCATGCACATCCACCAGTCGCTCTTCCGCGGCAACCGGAACGCCTTCTTCGAAGGGGCCGACAAGTACCACCTCTCCAAAGAGGCCAAGGGCTTCATCGCCGGCCAGCTCAAGCACGCGCGCGAGCTGTCGGCGATCTTCGCTCAGTGGGTCAACTCCTACAAGCGCCTTGTGCCGGGCTACGAGGCGCCCGTCTACGTGGCCTGGTCGCAGAGTAATCGCTCGGCGCTGATCCGCATCCCCCACTACAAGCCCGGCTCCGAGCAAGCGACGAGAGCGGAGATCCGCTGCCCCGACCCGGCCTGCAACCCCTACCTCGCCTTCGCCTGCCTGCTGCACGCGGGCCTCGAGGGGATCGAGAACAACTACCAGCTGCCGGCTCCGATGGAGACCAACCTCTACCACCTCTCGCCCAAGGAGCGCGAGCAGCGGGGCATCGTCTCGCTGCCGGAGACTCTGGGCGAGGCAATAGAGGAGTTGTCTCGCTCCCGGCTGATGCAGAAGGCACTCGGCAGCCACATCTTCGACAACTACGTCGAGCTCAAGCGCAAGGAGTGGGACGAGTACCGCGTTCAACTCACGAACTGGGAGTTCAAGCGCTACCTGCCGGTTCTCTAGCTGGTTCTCTAGATCGCTTGTCGTTTGCAGGGGTCGATGAGGCCCCTGCTCTCGGCCCGACCGGTCTCGCGCCGATGCGTACCCGGCCGAACGGCGGGGAATAAGCTCAGAATGGCTGTCGGCATCCGGGTTCGGGCGAGCGGTAAGCGCCTGCCGGCTGAGATTTTCGATCTCCCGATCGAGCGCATGCGCGCGGGCTACTACTCGGACGCCTACTTCAACTTCACCCGCGAGGCGCTGCTCGCGGACGGAAAGCACACGAACGTTCTGATTCAGGTCTTCCAGCGCCGGCACGCGGTTCTCGGGGGGATCGACGAGGCAATCGCCATCCTCGAGCTTTGCTCGCAGCACTGGTCCAGCCTCGTCGTTCAGGCGCTCTACGACGGAGACGAGATCGAGCCCTGGGAGACGGTGCTGACGATCGAGGGCGACTACACCGAGGTGGCGCATCTCGAGACTCTCTACCTCGGGGTTCTCGCCAGACGCACGAAGATCGCGACCAACGTTCGCCGAGTCGTCGAGGCCGCGAACGGCAAGGGCATCCTCTTCTTCCCGGCCCGCCACGACCATCATCGCGTCCAGACCGGAGACGGCTACGCCGCCCACATCGCCGGTGCGATCGGCGTCTCGACCGATGCTCAGGCGTCCTGGTGGGGCGAGCACGGGATCGGCACCGTGCCGCATTCCCTGATCGCCTGCTACGGCGGGGACACCGTGCTTGCGGCCAGGAAGTTCACCGAATGGGCGCCAGCCGACATGAACGTGGTCGTACTGGTCGACTTCGACAACGATTCGGTGGCCACCTCGCTGGCGGTCGCTCGAGCGCTCGGCGATCGCCTCTGGGGCGTCCGGCTGGATACCTCGAGCACCCTCGTCGACCGCTCCCTCTGGACGGAGATGGAAAAGTCGGGGGATTTCGCACCGACGGGAGTCAACGAGCTTCTCGTACATCGCGTTCGCGATGCTCTCGACCGGGCGGGATTCGGGCGGGTGAAGATCGTGGCTTCGGGCGGCTTCGACGCGGAAAAGATCCGTGCCTTCGAAGCGAGTGGCGTTCCGGTCGATTTCTACGGGGTCGGCTCTTCGCTGATGCGCGGCCAGTACGACTTCACTGCCGACGTGATCATGGCCGACGGCCGCCCCTCCGCCAAGAAGGGGCGCTCCCTGCGCCCGAATCCGAGGCTGGAGACTGTGTCGCGATGACGCAACTTGTCCTCTGGGACGTTGACACGCAGGTGGACTTCATGCTCCCCGAGGGGAAGCTCTACGTCCCGGGCGCCGAGCGGCTGCGTCCGGCGATGTCGCGCCTCGTCGAGGCCGCTCGAGCCGCGGGCGTCGTGCATGTGGCCTCCGCCGACGACCACGAGCTGACCGACCCGGAGATCTCGGACAAGCCCGACCTCGAACGCACCTACCCTCCGCACTGCCTGCGCGGGACGCCCGGCGCCGAGCGGGTGCCCGAGACCAAGCAGATCGATCCGCTACCGCTCTCCGAGCAGGCGCTTCCGAACGAGCGCCTGGCGAGACTGGTCGCCGGCAGGCGGGAGATCTTGATTCTGAAGAAGCACTTCGACGTCTTCACGAATCCGAACACCGAGGCGCTGTTAGCGCTACTGAATCCCGAAGAGATCGTTCTCTTCGGCGTAGCCACCGACGTCTGTGACGATGCGGCCATCCGGGGCATGATCAGGCTCGGCAGGAGGGTCCGCTTCGTCGAGGACGCCGCGCGCGGGCTCGATCCCGAGCGAGTCGAGCGTTGTCTGACTCGCTGGCACGAGCAGGGCGTGGCTTTCGCCCCGAGCGAGGAGATTGTCGCGGACTTCGCCGCAGCGGCCCCACTTCTACCTCTTCCGTGAGCCTAGAATCGTCCTGGATGGACGATTCCGAGCGACATCTACGGCTGCTCACCGAGACGACCGAGGCTGTCAACTCGAGCCTCGATCTCGAGGAGGTTCTGGCGCTGATCGCGCGCAAGGTCGCCGAGGCGCTCGAAGCCGACGCCTGCTTCGTCTACCTCTACGACAAACGCGGCGACCAGCTCATTCTGCGTGCGACCTATGGCGCCCAGGTCGGCGAGGAGGCGCGCAAGCCACGCATGCGTATCGGCGAGGGCCTCACCGGCTCCTCCGCCGCCATTCGCCAGCCGGTGATGATCGCCGAGGGCGCGAACCTCGACCCGCGCTTCAAGGCCTTCAAGAACCTGCCCGAGGGCGAGTACGAGTCGATACTGGCCGTCCCGATTCTGGCGCGCGAGAAGCTTGAGGGAGCGCTCAACGTTCGTACCAGGCACCCGCGTGAGTTCAGCCAGGCCGAGATCGATCTCCTGGTCGCCATTGCCGGGCAGGTCGCCCAGTCGATCCAGCACGCCCGACTGTACGAGGAAGCCCGTCAGCGTGTTCGCGAGCTCGAGGCGCTGGCCAAGATCTCGGAGGCCGTCTCGGAGTCGCTCTACGTCGAGGAGTCGCTCGAGGCGATCGTCAAGACGACGATGCAAGCGGTCGCGGCCACCGGCGCGGCCATCGTGCTCGAGGACGGACGCATAGCCTGGCCCGAGGGTCGAAGCGGAAAGTACGCAGTCCGGGTCCCGCTGCGCTGGCGTCGCCGCCAGGTAGGTGAGCTGGTTTGCGACAAGGAGACGCCCTTCTCGGACGAGGAGAGGGCGCTACTGGGCTCAATCGCTCATCACGCCGCTGTGGCTATCGAGCATGGGCGTGCGGTCATGCGCGGCGTGCTCGCTCAAGAGATTCATCACCGCGTCAAGAACAACCTGCAGACGGTGGCCTCCTTGCTCAGGCTGCATGCGCGCGCAGACAACGTTGACGTCCAGCAGGTGCTTGCCGACTCGGTCAATCGCATCCTCGCCATCGCCGCGGTGCACGAGTTGTTGACGGAGCGCCGAGACGACGACGTCGAGCTGGCCGAGCTGATCGAGCGCCTGCGGAACACCATCGTCCAGGGGCTCGGCTCGAGCAAGAACGTGAGCACCCGGCTCGAGCAGATCTCGCTGCCCGGCGGCCAGGCAACCGCCCTCGCGCTCGTCTTCACCGAGCTGCTTCAGAACGCCTTCGAGCATGGCGGCGACAACGTCACGATCGAGCTGTCGCAAAGCGAAGGCGAGGTTCAGCTGACGGTCGCCGATGATGGCCCGGGGATGTCGGGCGACGGAAAGGGAATCGGGCTCGAGATCGTACGAGCGCTCGTCAACGACGAGTTGCACGGAAAGCTCGAGATGCGAAACGAGAACGGCCTCCGCGCAGGGATCTCCTTCCCTCTCTAGTGGTTTCCGCCGTAAGCACGGTCTTGCTCGACCGAGCGAGAACCGAGCAGGCTTAGGGGCCTGCCCGAAAAGTCCCGCGGGCCGGTTACGGCTGGAAACGCGGCGCCTGGCTGCGTCCTCGGTCGCCCCGATATGCCCTCATATCGAGGCTCCTTGTGTCCTTGTCATGCTTGGTTTCCAACCGCCCCGAACACCACGCGACCTTCCGGGCAGGCCCCTCGGACGCAGGGAGCGTTCGTATCGGAAGAGATACGGACGCGACTGAGGACAACGGCATGCGAAGGTTCGCAGCCGGACGAGCTGAGTGTGTTTGCGGCGGCGACCACTATTGTTTGCAGCCCATGCGCCTACTCATCGCCGAGGACGAGACGATCATCCGGCTTGATTTGCGCGAGCTTCTCGAAAGAGCCGGTTTCGAGATCTGCGCCGAGGCTCGTGACGGGCTCGAGGCGGTCGAGCTGGCACGCAAGGAGCTCCCCGATCTGGCCATCCTCGACGTCAAGATGCCCCGGCTCGACGGTATCGAGGCCGCCAGGCGCATTCTCGAGGAGCGACCGATACCGATCGTCATACTCACCGCCTACGGCCAGCAGGAGCTGATCGCGAGAGCGGTCGAGGCGGGAGTCTACGGCTACCTGGTCAAGCCCTTCCGCGAGACGGATCTACTTCCGGCGATCGAGACGGCGCGGGCTCGCCACGCCGAGTTGGTGGCCCTGCGCGAGGAGGCGGAATCGCTGGCCGAGGCTCTCGCGGCACGCAAGCTCGTCGAGCGGGCCAAGGGCCTGCTGATGGAGAAGGAGAAGCTGAGCGAGCAGGACGCCTATGCGCGGCTACGCAAGGCAAGCCAGCTCTCCGGCAAGCCGGTCAGGGTTGTGGCCGAGGCGCTGATAGCAACCTTCGAAGGGAGTTGAGCGTGCAGCACCAGTTGCGGATCTACCAGGTGAAAAAGGGGCGCATGGACGACTGGGTCAGTATCTGGCGGTCGGAAGTCCTTCCGATCAGGCGCCGCTTCGGTTTCTCGGTGATCGGGCCCTGGATCGTTCGCGACGAGAGCCGCTTCGTCTGGATCGTCGGGCACGACAACTTCTCCGAGGCCAACGCCGCCTTCTACGGCTCGCCCGAGCGCTCGGCGCTGGAACCTCAGATTCCGGAGTACCTCGACAAGGTCGAGGCCTGGATGCTCGACTCGGTCGGCGCCTAGCCGCCTTCAGATCTCACGGGCGCGGCCGACGAAGCGCGCCCGATACACCCCTGTAAGGGTGCGTGAAACGCACCTACCGAAAGCTCTTGCTTCGTGGTGGAGTGCGGCTGAAACCTACGGGTACTGCCGCAATCGACGCCAACCGTTCCGCGCCTCCGCCCTGATGCATATCGTTTAGTAATCGGGTAAAGAGCAACGGTAGGAGCAAAGTGGCAGAAACGGACATTCGCGCGCAATCGATCCTCGCCTTCCGGACGCTGGCGATGGACGCCGTTCAGAAGGCGAACTCGGGCCATCCCGGTACCGCTATGGCGCTGGCGCCGCTCGCCTATTTGCTCTTCACGAAGCACCTACGTCACAACCCCGCCAACCCCGATTGGCCGAACCGCGACCGCTTCGTCCTCTCGGCCGGGCACGCCTGCATGCTCCAGTACGCGGCGCTGCACCTCAGCGGCTACGACCTCAGCCTCGATGACCTGAAGCAGTCTCGTCAGTGGGGGTCGCGCACGCCCGGCCACCCTGAGCATTTCATGACGTCGGGCGTAGAGACGACCACTGGCCCGCTTGGGGCAGGGTTCGCCAACGCCGTCGGCTTCGCCGTTGCCGAGCGGTTCCTCGCCGACCGCTTCAACCGACCCGAGCACGAGATCGTCGATCACAACGTCTACGTCATCTGCTCCGACGGCGACTTGATGGAGGGAATCTCGAGCGAGGCTGCGTCTATCGCCGGCCAGCTCGGCCTGGGGAAGCTCATCTACTTCTACGACGCCAACCGGATCACGATCGACGGCGCCACCTCGATCTCGTTCAGCGTCGACAACCCCGGTCGCCGGCTCGAGGCGCAGGGCTGGCACGTGCAATGGGTCGAGGACGCCAACGACCTCGAGGCGCTAGACCAAGCGATCGAGGCCGCCAAGGCCGAGCATGAGCGACCCTCGCTCGTGGTCGTGCGTTCGCACATCGCTTACGGCGCCCCCCACCTCGTCGATACGGCCAAGGCGCACGGAGCGCCGCTCGGAGCGGAAGAGGTGCGTGCCACCAAGATCGCGCTCGGCGCCGATCCCGACAAGGATTTCTTCGTTCCTGACGATGTCTACGCGCACATGAACCAGTTGGAGCGCGGCGCCTCGCTCGAAGCCTCCTGGCGCGAGCAGTTCAAACGCTGGAGCGTCGCATTCCCGGCGGCGCGCGAAGACTGGGATCGCGCCTGGCGTGGCGAGCCGAAGCCGGGATGGCAGGAGGCGCTGCCGCGGTTCGAAAGCGGCGACGGAAACGAGATGGCCACGCGCGACGCCAGCCACAAGGTGATGCAGGCGCTTGAGCCCTACACGCCCACGATGATCGGCGGCTCGGCCGATCTGGCCGAATCGGTCAGGACGGAGTTCACCGGCGGGGGCCTCTTCGCCGCAACGCACTCCGGGCGCAACATCGCCTTCGGCGTGCGCGAGCACGGTATGGGCGGGATCGTCAACGGCATCGCGCTGCACGGCGGCATGGTCAAGCCCTACGGCTCCACCTTCCTGATCTTCTCCGACTACATGCGCCCGGCCGTAAGGCTTTCGGCGCTCGGGCGCGTGCCGGTGCTATGGGTCTACTCGCACGACTCGATCGGAGTCGGCGAGGACGGCCCGACACACCAGCCGATCGAGCACTACATGGCGCTGCGCGCGATTCCGAATCTCTGGTTCGTCAGGCCAGCCGATGCGAACGAAGTCGCCTACGCCTGGAAGATCGCCATGGAGCGCAAGGACGGCCCGGTCGCGCTGGCGCTAACGAGGCAAAAAGTTCCAGTGCTCGATCGATCGGAGCTGGGGGCGGCGTCGGGTGTCGAACGCGGCGCCTACGTTCTTTGGCAGGCGCAGGAGGCAAACAAGCCGCTTGAGCTGATCTTCATCGCCACGGGCTCGGAAGTGGCCGTGGCCCTCGAAGCGGCACTAGCTCTGCTCGAGCTAGGCGTCCGCTCGCGCGTCGTCTCGATGCCGTGCTGGGAGCTGTTCGAGCTGCAGAGCGAGGAGTATCAAGAGAGCGTTCTTCCGTCGGAGGTGCCGATCCGGCTCTCGGTCGAGTCCGGGATCTCGCTCGGCTGGAAGCGTTGGGTCGGCGATCGCGGCGCCTCGGTGGCGATCGACCACTTCGGTGCCTCCGCCCCTGGCGGTGAGTTGATGAAGCGGTTCGGCTTCACGGCCGAGAACGTCGCGGCCCAGGCTCAGGCTTTACTCGCACGCGTTTCGTGAAAAACTCCCGAAGGAGAGAATGATGAAGGTCGCCGTCGCGTTCGATCACCGAGGCGTCATGCTGCGCGAAGCCGTGCTCGAAGCGGTCGCGCAGGCTGGTTGCGACGTAATCGATTTGGGAGTCGAGGATGCGAGCGTTCGCGTCGACTACCCAGACCAGGCCTCGGACGTAGCCGGGCAGATCCGTTCCGGTCGAGCCGAGCGCGGAATACTCGTCTGCGGCTCGGGAGTGGGCGCCTGTGTGGCCGCCTGTAAGGTGCCGGGCATTCGCGCCGCGATCTGCCACGACGCCTACTCGGCTCACCAGGGCGTCGAGCACGACGACATGAACGTCCTCTGCCTGGGCTCGGAGATCGTCGGCGCCGCGCTCACCTCAGAGCTGGTGCGCGCCTTCCTGGCCGCGCGCTTCGACGAGAGTGACTCCCGTTACGCGGAGCGACTGAAAAAAGTCGAGCAGATGGAGCGCGGCGCAGCGCGCGAGCTCGCATAACAGCAGGAGTCTGTTAAAAAAGACGAGGGTGAGGGAGGAAGCGATGGCGAAGAGCAGGCTGCAGCAACTGGCGGAGCTGGGCCAGAGCGTCTGGATCGACTCGCTCTCGCGCGAGATGCTCGCGACGGGTGAGCTCGAGCGCCTGGTGCGCGAGGACTCGGTGACTGGGGTAACGAGCAACCCGACCATCTTTCAGAAGGCGCTCGCCGAAGGCGAGTGGTACGACAGCGAGCTGCACGAGCTGGCCTCACTCAGCGACTCGCGCGAGATCTTCTTCCGCCTCTCCGAGCACGATGTAGCGGATGCCTGCGATCTGCTGCGCTCCGTCCACGACGAGAGCGGCGGTCGCGACGGTTACGTCTCGATCGAAGTCGACCCCACGCTCGCCTACGACACCGAGCGCAGCTACGAGCAGACTCTCCGCTTCCACAGCGAGATTGATCGTCCCAATCTGTACGTCAAGATCCCGGCCACTCGCGCCGGCCTGCCGGCGATAGAAGACGCGACGGCCGCCGGCCACTCGGTGAACATCACTCTCATCTTCTCGCTCCAGCGCTATGCCGAAGTCGTAGACGCATACCTGCGCGGCCTCGAGCGACGCGTCGCTGCAGCGGGCGACGTCGGGCGCATCAACTCGGTTGCCAGTTTCTTCGTCTCGCGCGTCGACAGCGAAGCCGACAAGCGCCTCGAGGCGATCGGCAGCCCCGAAGCGCTCGCCCTACGCGGCAAGCTCGCCGTGGCCAATGCGAAGCTGGCCTACCGCCACTTCCAAAAGGTGTTCTCCAGCGAGCGCTGGCAGTTCTTGGCCTCGAAGGGCGCCCGCGTTCAACGCTGCCTCTGGGCCTCGACCTCGACCAAGAACCCGGCCTACTCCGACACTCTCTACGTGGCCGAGCTGATCGGTCCCGAAACGGTGAACACGATGCCGATCGAGACCATCCGCGCCTTCCAGGAGCACGGCTCGGCCGCAGAGACGCTCACGAGAGGCGCCGACGAGGCGAAACTCGTGCTCGAGCAGCTCGAAGCGGTCGGAGTTTCCTACGCAGAGGTAGTGGACACGCTAGAGGCCGAGGGAGTGCGGAAGTTCGCAGACTCCTTCGCCGAGCTACTGAGCGGAATCGAGACGAAGTTACAGAAGCTGGAGGTGGGTCGGTGAGAGCATTCACGGCGAGTGAGTTGGTCGGAAAAATCTGGGCGCGCGATGCCTCCCTCTGGACATCGAGCGGCGAAGAGAAGTGGCTCGGATGGCTGGATGCGCCGGAGCGATCGCATGCGCAGGCGCAAGAGATACTCAGCTTCGCCGAGCGGGCGCTCGAGGGGGTCGAGAACGTCTTGCTCCTGGGCATGGGCGGCTCGAGCCTGGCGCCCGAGGTGATGCGGCTCGCCTTCGGCTCGGCGAGCTTCCAGGTACTCGATTCGACTCACCCGACGGCCGTGCGCCGACTCGCATCCGAGCTTGACCCCTCTTCGACCTTCGTTCTGGTCTGCTCGAAATCGGGCTCGACGATCGAGACCCGATCGCACCTCGCCTACTTCTGGGCCTGGGCAAACGAGCAAGGTAAGCGCTTCGCCGCTGTCACCGATCCCGGTAGCGATCTGGAGAAGCTGGCCCGCGAGCGCGGCTTCTTGGCAGTGCTGGCCGGCGAGCCGACGATCGGCGGCCGCTTCTCGGCGCTCTCGCCCTTCGGCATCGTCCCGGCCGCCTTGATGGGAGTCGATCTCGAGCGGCTGCTTTCGCGCGCCGAGGAGATGGCCGACGCCTGCCGCGGGACAGATGGGAATCCGGGCCTGGAGCTTGGATTGGAGCTCGGAGAGGGCTGGCGCGAGGGACGCGACAAGGTCTGCGTTCCCGAGCACGCAAGCGGATTTGCGCTCTGGGCCGAGCAGCTGATCGCGGAATCCACTGGGAAACAGGGCAAGGGACTCGTGCCGGCGCCGGGCGAGCCCCCCGGCGACACCGATCGTCAGGCCGTCGAGCTCAGGCTCGAGAACGCCTACGAGCTTGGACAGGAGTTTTTCCGCTGGGAGTTCGCAGTCGCCGTCGCCGGCGCCCAGCTCGAGATCAACCCCTTCGATCAGCCCAACGTTCAGGAGGCGAAGGACAGGACGAGCGCCATTCTCTCCTCGGGTGCCGAGCCAGATCTCGAGCCAAGTGGGAGCCTCGACGAGCTCCTCGCGGCAGCGGGCCCCGGCGACTACATCGCCATCCTCGGTTTCGTCGACCCAACTCCCGAGAATGACGCGAAGCTCGCCGCGCTGGCCAAGCGCGCGGGCGAGACCACCGGTTGCGTTGTCACCCGCGGCTTCGGCCCCCGCTACCTGCACTCGACCGGTCAGCTGCACAAGGGCGGTAAAGCCAACGGGCTGTTCGTGCAGGTCGTGGACGACCTGGGCGAGGAGCTGGCGATTCCGGGACGCGAGTTTGGTTTCCGACGCCTGATCGGAGCTCAAGCGGCCGGAGACTTCGCGGCTCTGAAGGAGCACGGAAGGCCCGTCATCCGCATCGGATTGGAGGAGGAGCTATGAAACTGGGCATGGTCGGAATGGGCCGCATGGGCGGCAACATGGTCGAGCGCCTGCGCCGTTCTGGCCACGAGGTCGAGACCTACGCGCGCACCAACCCGGCGCGCACCGCAACCTCGCTGATGGACCTGGTCGAAAAGCTGGCGGAACCACGGGTCGTCTGGTTGATGATCCCGGCCGGCGACCCCACCGAGCACGCCTTCCATAACCTGCTCGAGCTGCTCGAGGACGACGACATCATCGTCGACGGCGGCAACTCTCACTTCACCGACTCCAAGCGACGTGGCGAGCTGGCCGAGAAGCAGAGCATTCACTTCATCGACGCCGGAGTCTCGGGCGGGGTTTGGGGTCTAGAGAACGGCTACTGCGTGATGGTCGGCGGCAGGCCCGAGGTCGTCTCCCGAGTCGAGCCCATCTTCCTCGACCTGGCGCCGGAGGGAGGCTACGCGCACGTTGGCGCAAACGGCGCCGGGCACTTCACGAAGATGGTCCACAACGGCATCGAGTACGGGATGATGCAGTCCTTCGCCGAGGGCTTCGAGATCATGCAGGCCTCGGAGTTCGAGATCGACCTGCATTCCGTGGCCAGCATCTGGCGCTACGGATCGGTCGTGCGCAGCTGGCTGCTCGAACTGCTCGAGATCGCGCTCAAGGAGGATCCCGGGCTGGCCTCGATCGCCGGCTACGTCGAGGACTCCGGCGAGGGTCGCTGGTCGCTTCTGGCCGCGCTCGACGAGAACGTGCCGGCGCCGATCATCGCCAACTCTCTCTTCGCGCGCTTTGCCTCGCGCCAGGAGGAGTCGTTCGCTGCCAAAGTGAGCGCCGCACTGCGCAACCAGTTCGGCGGGCACGCAGTCAAGCCGGCGAACGAGAAGTAGGGCCCGGAGGAGGGCGGTCGCTGAGATGAGCACGCAGGCCGAGACACGAGTCGAGATGCCGCTCGAGGCGGGATCGGGTAGCGAGCGCAAGCCCGACCCCTGCGCGCTCGTCATCTTCGGCGCCTCCGGCGATCTCACTCACCGCAAGTTGATCCCGGCGCTCTACGCGCTCGAGTACCGCGGGCTTCTTCCCGAGAATTTCGGCGTGGTCGGCGTCGCCCGCACGCAGAGCTCGACCGAGTCGTGGCGCGAGAAGATGCACGCGGCGGTCACCGAGTTCGGACGCGACGAGATGCGCGACGACGTCTGGAAGCGGCTCGCATCGGGGATGCACTACGTCAGCACCGACTTCTCCTCGGAGGGCGGCGAGAGCGAGGTGATGAAGCTGCTCGAGCAGCTCGACAAGGAGCGTGGCACCGCTGGAAACCGCGTCTACTACCTGGCCGTACCGACCACGGTCATCCGTACGGTCGTGGACAAGCTCGGAGAAAGGAGACATCCCAGCGGCTGGGTGCGCCTGATCGTCGAGAAGCCGTTCGGGCACGATCTCGCCAGCGCCAAGGCCCTGGACGAGGACATCGTCTCCAACTTCCAGGAGCAAGAGGTCTTCCGCATCGACCACTACCTGGGCAAGGAGACGGTCCAGAACGTGCTCGCGTTCCGCTTCGCAAACGGCATCTTCGAGCCGATCTGGAACCGGCGCTACGTCGACAACGTGCAGATCACCGTGGCCGAGTCGATCGGGATCGAGAACCGGGCCGATTTCTACGAGCAGGCGGGCGCGATCAGGGATGTCATCCAGAACCACATGCTGCAGCTGCTGGCCCTGACTGCGATGGAGCCGCCGGCCGACTTTGAGGCCGACGCCGTGCGTAACGAAAAGATCAAGGTCGTACGCTCGATCGCTCCGCCCGATCCCGGCTACGTCGTGCGCGGGCAGTACGGGCCCGGGAAGATCGACAGTAAGAAAGTGCCCGGCTACCGCGAGGAGCCCGGCGTGGCGCCCGACTCCAACACCGAGACCTACGTGGCGCTGAAGGTCTTCCTCGACAACTGGCGCTGGGCCGGCACACCTTTCTACCTGCGCACCGGCAAACGCCTCTCCAGCCGCGCCACGACGATCGTGATCCTGTTCCGGCCGGCGCCGCATCCTCCCTTCCTCGAGATCGCCGGCGAAGGGCTGCGCCCGAATGTGCTCGTCATCCACGTTCAACCCGACGAGGGAATCTCGATTCGGATCGGCGCCAAGGTGCCCGGCCAGGGCATGACGATCCAGCCCGTCCAGCTGAACTTCCAGTACGACCGGGCCTTCCATGTGCAACTGCCCGAGGCCTACGAGAAGCTGATTTTGGACGCGATGCTCGGCGACGCCACTCTGTTCACGCGCATCGACGAGGTCGAGGCGCAATGGTCCTTCGTCGACTCGGTGGTCGCGCAGTGGGAGGGCTCCGCGCCGGATTTCCCGAACTACCCGGCCGGCAGCAGCGGCCCCAAGAGCGCGGATGCCCTGATGGCTCGCGACGACCGCCTCTGGTGCGAGTAGGGCGAAGAAGAGAACTCGCCGTCTTGTGACGCCTCGCTCGGCGGCGGCGTATAAACGACGTGACCGTGGCAGCGCTCGAGAGGAAACCCGATTTCGCGCAGGCAGCCCGCGACCACCTCGGCGCGGTGCACGCCTACGTCGCCTATCTGGTCGGGAACCGCGCGGTCGCCGAAGATTTGACCGCGACCGCCTTCGAAAAAGCGCTTCGCAACTGGACGCGCTTCGACCCGAGAAGGGCGAGTGCGAGAACCTGGTTGTGCGCGATCGCGCGCAGCGTTGCCCTCGATCACTTCCGCGCCGAGGACAGACGCCGGCGCCGCGAAGACGCCTACGCGGTCAGGCAGGAGTTCGAGATCGCCGAGCCGGGGTTCGGCGACGGGCTCTCGCCCGAGCTGGAGTCGGCGCTCGCGTCGCTCTCGGCCGGCGAGCGCGAGGTGATCGCGCTGCGCGTCTTGCTCGAATGGGATGCCGAGACCGTGGCGCAGTTCCTGGGCATCAGTCGCAGCGCCTGCTCGATGAGGTTGAGCCGCGCGCTGGAGAAGCTTTCGGAAAGGGTGGCAAGCGATGTCGAGGCCTGAGAACGAAAACCCAAAAGACCGGCTCGAGAAGACCGCGCGCGAGCTGCGTAAGCATCGCCCGCGCCCGTCCGAGGCGCTCGTCGCCCGCATCGAGCGTCTGGCCGAGCGCGGAGCTGCCAGACAATCGCACTCGACTCGACTGCAGCTGAGTCGGCGCCGGCTGGTGTTCGCGCTGGCCGCGGCGCTCGCAATCGCAACCGTTGGAGCGATCGTTGCCGGCGAGCTGCAGCAACCATCGAAGACCGTCGCTTCGGGAACGACGGCTCACACTCTGGGTTCGATCGGCGCCCCAAAAATCGCCCGGCTCGGAGTGGCGCCGTTTTCGGAGTCTTCAGATCAAACCGGCGGCGGCACCTCCGTCTACCAATACGCGGAGAAAGTCCCGACATCAAGTGCAGGCGCGAAATCGTCTGCTTTGTCGCTCGGCGGCACCCCTACGAGCGCAACACTATTCGACAAGGCCCAGCTCGCCTCAATCACGAGTGGCAACCGCCTGGCCGAGCTACACGCCATTTTGATGCTCAAGGTCGAGAACCGCGATCAGCTCTCGCAGCGAACCGCCCAGGCGATGAAGATCGCCCGCTCCCTTAGCGGCTACGTTGTCTCGACTCAGGTGAACGCGCCCAGTCGCGGTGTCGCCACCTCGTATCTCGTGCTCAAGGTTCCCGCCAAGCGCTCGCAGGAGGCCCTGATCCGCATCTCCGAGCTGGGCAAGATCCTGAGTCAGCAGGTCTCGCTGGTCGATGTCAAGGGCACCGTCACCGCCGAAGGCAAGAGTATCCAGGCACTCAAGCGCGAGATCGCCTCGCTCGAGCAGACGCTGCGCGGGCAGACACTCACAGCCCAGGCCCGCTCGCAACTGCAGATCCAGCTCGCGCGCGACCGCGCCCGGCTGAGCTCGCTCCGCACCCAGCGCACAAAGGACATCCTTCGCGGCCGGTTGGCGACAATCACGCTCACGCTCACGACCGGCGACCTGCCGAAACTGGCCGCCAAGCCAAGCCGTATCTACAAGGCGATCGATCGGGCCTGGAACGGTCTTTCCTCAGAGATCTCCTGGGCCACGATGGCGATCATCGTCGCCTCGCCCTTCCTCCTGCTGGCCGCGCTGCTGGCGGTGCTGGTTCGCTTCCGCAGGCGCCGCGAAGAGCGCCGGCTGCTGGAGAAATAGCGACCGGGCGCCGCGACGAAGTCGCTTACCTCGTCAGGCGAAAGACGGGCTTCACGATTCGGACCTTGCGCACGCCCGACCAGGCCATTCCCTGCGCGCCGCTGGGCAGGCCCGTATCGATACCGCGCACTCGGTAGTACCAAGTACGGGGTGTCAGCGAGAGAGTGGCCGATGTTGCCGGCGTGAAGAGATTCCCGACCGCCTGAAACCCATACCGCGTGCGGCTCCACTGCACCTCGTACTGTTCCGCCCCGAGCGCAGGCGTCCAGGTAACGAGGGGCGTATTCCCGTAGACGCGAGGGGAGCGATTCGCCGCCGCACTCTTCATCTTTCCGGCTAGCGAGAGGCTAGTTATAAACGCCTTCTTTCCTCCGGTGGGAACCGCTTGGCTGACCCTACCGAAGCGCTCTATGCGACCCGCAGCGCACGCATCCTGAGCCGCCTGTGTGTCTTGGTATTCGAACGCGTCACTCGGCAACGTGTTGATCTGCCACGTCACAGGGATAACCGTCCAGTAATAGACACCACTCGGCCAATCGCGATCCCAAAGATCGAGCCTGCTGGTGCTACTGGACGAGTCGGTTGCGACCGTCTCGCTGGTCGCCACCTTGGTGCGCGAGTAGTCGTAAGCCGCACCCTGGTCTCCGTCTTTCAGTACCGAACTGCGAGTCGCGGTGATAGCGTCTTCAGACCCCGGAAGCGCCAAGGGGCCATTCAGACGCGGTACCCAGGCGGGACTGCCAACGATTGATCCTGTGAGGACGGGCTCGACGCAGTCGTTGTCCGAAAAGACGTATACGCGGTAGAGCTCGTAAGGCCATTCTCCTGAGAGGCTTCCGCTCCAGCTAAATCCCGGCATGATCTTGTGCGCAACAGGCCTGGACACCGTCCCCTTGACGTCAGAGGTGGTGCCTCCGAGGGTGATTCGAGACGCGCTCGGCGGGGTCGCGTGCGTGTGGAATAGCGGCAGCGGCGGCCAGGGCCCGTAGGAGACTCTCGGTTGTCCGTTCTGCAGCGTTCCGTACGTCACGCGAACAGCTCGGACGCGCCAGTAAGCCGTTCCGACCCAACCCGAGGTTTGATGGAACGTGAACCAGTCACGCATGTCGGAGACGTTTGTAGATACGTAGACATTCTTCACCCAGGAGCCGAAACCGGAAGACCCGCCCGACTCCCGGACTTCGTACTTGCTCGCGCCGTCTACGGTCGTCCAGCGCAAGAGGCCGTTTGGCGCAGAGAGTTGCGTCGGTGCCTCCCCCCGGACATTGAAGCCGAAGCTGGTGCTCCAGGGTGTCGTGCGTAGTTGCATGTGTGCTCGCACCCGCGCGAACAGCGAATAGGGGTGCCCGGTCGTCCAAGGAAGCGCTACGGGAACCGAGGTATACGGCGTCTTCAAGTGGTCTGTGCTCCAGACGATGCTGTTGTCGCGGAAGCTGCTCGACGTCGCGAGCTGGAAGTCGTAGCTCAAAGCCTGAGAAGTCGGCTTCCAGCCGAACGACGGCGTGCGTGCAAAGTTTCGCTTGGTCGGCTCGTCGTAGCGGAGTAAGAAAGCCTTGAGGCCGGTCGGAGCTTTCGAAGTAGCGGCCTGACGCGCGGGCGCAGAAGCGGGAAGCGCAAGGGCAAGCGCAAGCGCGATTAAGACTGTCGTGCGACCGAACATGACGAGAAACGTTTTCGGCAGATCGGGGGGGCGGGCCTTCCCTCGAATGGGGAATACGCCCAGGCGCCTCGGCTCTCGACCGCCCTTCGCTATCAGATGATGTCGCTCGGCTCGAGCGTCTCACGAATACGTGCGATCAGCTTGGCTGGATCGAACGGTTTGGTGACATAGTCGTTCGCGCCGGCCGCGAGACCTCGCAACACGTCGATTCGTTCCGGGTGGGAATCAAGCAGGATCACCGGCGTGTCTGCGGTCGCCGGGTTGCGCCTTATTTGCGTGGTAACCCGATATCCGTCCAGCTTCGGCATGCGCACGTCGAGCACAACCAGATCGGGCCTCTCGATCAGCGCTAGACGCAGCGCTTGCTCGCCGTCTCTCGCCCGAAGTAGGTCGAACTCTTCACCGAGGGTGAGGCTGAGCATCGACAACACGTTTTCGTCGGCATCGCCGAGCAAGACCGTCGCCATGTCTTTTTCGGGGACGAGCCGCAGTGGAATACGGTCACTCGACGACTCGCGTCTCGCGAGCATTACACCGCGAGCGCCGCCCTCAATCAGTCGCAGCGCCGCTCGCTCCGAGCCAGACGGCCGAGAGCGATCGCGCGTGACCGTGTGCGCCACAGGAGTCACTTTCCGCATATCTCGAGAATCGGCGACAACCGTCGTGAATCCGTTCCCCAAGCGGCGCGACCGAATTACGTAGAAGTGGTATCGGTCGTACCCTCTTCGAGACCGGTTAGAACCTATTCCGGCAGGGATGTGCGTCCGAGGGGATCAAGCCGTGGATGCCAACGGCCGAAGGGTTGTGAAGGCGCACTGGTAGTGCGGAGAGCAACCCTGCGGTCGCTGGCGCCGCGGATCGAACGCGTCGGGCGTGCAGACCTAGCGAAATAGGTTCTTAAGCCGCGGAGAGAAGCTCGAAGGCTCTGGGCTCGCGCTCGATAGCGATCTCGAGCCAGCGCCCGCCGGGCGGGTGCAGGCGGTAGAAATCGAGCAACGTGCCGCGAGCTTCCGTGAGGCTCTCGAAGCGACCTAGCACTTGGCCAGAAGTCTTGTCTGTTAGCACGTACATCTCGTATCCTCCAGACTCAGTATCGGGGCCGCTCCTGAAACTGGTCTGAGCGCCGGTTAAAAGGTTCGTAAGGATCGAGGCCGAAAAACGAGCCGTTTTCGCTGTTGGTTAAGGTCTCGGTAATAGCTGTCACGCGCGGCCTATCTGCGCTGGAGGAAACCGATGAGTATTCGCGCTCGCATAGCCGAGCTTGCCGCATCCCGCGTCCTCGTCCTCGACGGGTCTTACGGCGTGCTCCTTCAGCGCCGCGTGCGCGGCGAGGAGGCGTACCGAGGCGAGCGATTCAGCGAGCACCCCCGTTCGCTCGCGGGCGATCCCGACCTGCTCAATCTGACGCGCCCGGAGGTGGTTAGCGACATCCACGACGCCTATCTCGATGCGGGCGCCGACGTCCTCAAGACGAACACCTTCACGGCCACCTCGATCAATCAGACCGACTACGGGCTCGAAGGTATCGCCGCCGAGATGAGCCTCGAGGGCGCCCGCCTCGCGCGTCTGGCCTGCGAAGAGTGGACGTCGCGCACACCGGACAAGCCCCGTTTCGTAGCGGGCTCGGTCGGGCCCATGAACGTCTCGCTCTCGCTTTCTCCGCGAGTGGACGATCCCGCCTTTCGCGCGGTCAGCTTCGAGCAGGTGAGAGCCAGCTACGTCGAGCAGATGCGGGCTCTGGCCGAAGGCGGCGTCGACCTGTTCCTGATCGAGACGATCTTCGACACGCTCAACAGCAAGGCCGCGATCGCCGCCGCCCGCGATGTTTTCGCAGAGCTCGGAGTTGAGCTGCCGCTCTGGCTCTCGTTCACGGCGGTGGACAGAAGCGGGCGCAATCTATCCGGCCAGACGGTCGAGGCCTTTTGCCTCTCGGTCGAACACGCGAATCCGCTCTTCGTCGGCGTCAACTGCTCGCTGGGGGCGGCGCAGATGCGCCCCGTGATCGAGGCGCTGGCCGGGATCGCCTCCACCTTCACCTCCTGCCATCCCAACGCCGGGCTCCCGAACGAGCTCGGCGGCTTCGACGAGCAGCCCTCCGACACGAGCCGCCTGCTCGGCGAGTTCGCGGCCGAGGGGCTCGTGAATGCCGTCGGCGGTTGCTGCGGGACAACCCCGGAGCATGTGCGAGCCATCGCCGAGGCCGTTCGTGATCTGCCGCCGCGCCAAATCCCGGAGCGGCGCAGAGTAACCTCGCTCAGCGGCCTGGAACCGCTGGTGCTAGACGAGAGCACCGGCTTCGCCGTTATCGGCGAGCGCACGAACGTAACCGGCTCGGCCCGCTTCCGGCGCCTGATCGAAGCCGGCGACTTCCAGGGAACGTTGGCCGTCGCGCTCGAGCAGGTGCGCGGAGGCGCCAACATCCTCGACGTCAACATGGACGCCGACCTGCTCGACTCCGAGCAGGCGATGAGGACGTTCCTGAACCTGATCGCGGCCGAGCCCGAGGTGGCGCGCCTGCCGATCATGGTCGACAGCTCACGCTGGTCGGTTATCGAGGCCGGGCTCCGCTGTCTGCAAGGCAAGAGCGTCGTCAACTCGCTCAGCCTCAAGGAGGGGGAAGAGGAGTTTCTCGCCCGGGCTCGCCAGGCGAGGGACTTCGGCGCTGCTGTCGTCGTTATGGCCTTCGACGAGCAGGGCCAGGCCGAGACGAGCGAGCGGAAGGTTGCGATCTGCGAGCGCGCCTACCGGCTGCTGATCGAGCAGGCGGACTTCCGGCCCGAGGACATCATCTTCGATCCCAACGTGCTGGCGGTCGCCACCGGCATCGAGGAGCACAACGGATTCGCCAAGGCCTTCCTCGAGGCCATCCCGCTGATCAAGAAGCGCTGCCCGGGAGCCAAGATCTCGGGCGGCATCTCGAATCTCTCGTTCGCCTTCCGCGGCAACGACGTCATACGCGAGGCGATGCACGCCATCTTTCTCTACCACGCGATTCGCGCCGGGCTCGACATGGGGATCGTCAACGCCGGTCAACTGGCGGTGTACGAAGATGTTGAGCCCGAATTGGGCGAGCGCGTCGAGGACGTGCTTTTCGACCGCCGTCCCGATGCGACCGATCGCTTGCTCGAGCTGGCCCAGCGGGTGAAGGGCGAGGGGACGAAACGCTCGATCGACCTGAGCTGGCGCGAGGCGCCCCCCGGGAAGCGGCTCGAGTACGCGCTCGTGCACGGGGTGGACGAATTCGTGGAGGAGGACGCCGAGGAGGCCCGGCTCGCCCTCGGGGGCCCGCTGGCGGTGATCGAGGGCCCGCTGATGGACGGCATGACTGTCGTGGGCGACCTCTTCGGCGAGGGGAAGATGTTTTTGCCACAGGTGGTCAAGAGCGCGCGGGCGATGCGGCGGGCGGTCGCCTACCTGGAGCCCTTCTTCGAGGATGAAGGGGGCGAGGCGCCGCCTGCGCGCGGGAAGCTCGTTCTCGCCACGGTCGCCGGTGACGTGCACGACATCGGCAAGAACATCGTCGCGGTGGTGCTCGGCTGCAACAGCTACGAGACGATCGACCTCGGCGTGATGGTGCCGGCGAGTCGTATCGTCGAGGCGGCGATCGAGGAGAACGCGGACATCCTCGGACTCTCCGGGCTGATCACGCCCTCGCTCGACGAGATGGTCAAGGTCGCCGCCGAGCTGGAGCGGCGCGGACTTGCGCTACCGCTCCTGATCGGTGGCGCCACGACATCGAGGCAGCACACCGCCGTCAAGATCGCGCCTGCCTACAGCGGCCCAACCGTGTACGTTCTCGACGCCTCGCGCGCTGTCGGCGTCGTAGCCTCGCTGCTCGACCCCGGACGTAGAGAAGAGTTCGCGCGTGATAACTCCGAGGAGCAGGAGCGGCTGCGGCGGCTCTATCAAGAGAAGCGGCGGCCGCTTCTCTCGCTCGAGCAGGCGCGTGCGAGGAAACCGCGGCTCTCCGTGAGTCGGGCCGATCTTTCGACTCCGGCCGTGCTCGGCTTACAGCGGATCGACGACCAACCGCTGGCCGAGCTGATCGACTACATCGATTGGACGTTCTTCTTCCAGGCCTGGGAGCTAAAGGGGCGGTTCCCGGCGATTCTCGATCACCCCGAGAAGGGCGTGGCGGCCCGCGAGCTGTTCGAGAACGCTCAAGAACTGCTCGCACGCATCGTCGAGGAGAAGCTGCTGCGCGCAAGCGCCTCGTTCGGGCTCTGGCCAGCCGCCTCCGACGGCGACGACATCGTCTTCTTCGCGAACGAGGACAGAGACCAGGCAGTCGCCCGCTTCTGCATGCTCAGGCAACAGGCGGATCACGAGGACGGGCGCCCGGACATCTCGCTGGCCGACTTCGTCGCTCCGCTCGAGAGCGGTCTCCGCGACTACGCAGGCGCCTTTGCGGTCACCGCCGGCATCGGCGCCGAGGAGTTGGCTGTGAAGTTCGCGGCCGAGCTAGACGACTACAACGCGGTCATGACCAAGGCCCTCGCCGATCGTTTCGCCGAGGCCTTTACCACCTTCCTGCACGAGCGCGCTCGCCGGTTGTGGGGCGAAACGGAACAGCTTGCGCGCGCAGACGTGATCGCGGAGCGGCACCGCGGCATCCGGCCGGCTTTCGGCTACCCGGCCTGCCCCGATCATTCGGAAAAGCGCATTCTCTTCGATCTACTGCAGGCCGAGGCGATCGGTATCGAGCTGACCGAGAGCTACGCGATGTTCCCGGCAGCGAGCGTGAGCGGGATCTACATCGAGCACCCGCAAGCGAAGTATTTCTCGGTCGGGCGCATCAGCCGCGATCAGGTCGCCGACTACGCGGCTCGCAAGGGGATGGGCATCGAGCAGGTTGAGCGCTGGCTGGCGCCTAACCTCGATTACAAGCCGACCGGCTAACTAGCTCAACCGTCGTTTGCTTGCGGCTTTTCTAGGAACGGCGCCAGCTCGGCCAGCACCTGGCCAAAGACACGCTCGGTCGACTCGGCGTCGACGAGAACGTGCTTGGCCTTGGCGACTCCACGCTCCGCGAGAACGATCGAGCGCGAGACCTCGATCCCGTGACGCTTCAGCATCGCCGCGCAACAGGCGGTCGTGCAACCCGAGATGGCAATCACTGGCTTGCTCGGGCTCTGGTCGTTTTCGTCTCCCGCGCCGACTTCGGTCAGGCAAGCGAGCTCCGCCAGTCCGAGTCGGTCGAGGCGCAGCGCGATCTCGTTTGCGAGCTGACCCAGGTTCGACGCTCCCGAGCAGGCGTAGACGATCACTTTCGCTGCGGGGCCGGGCGTCGTGTTCTCCATCTCTTCCTCCGGAACGTCGGTGTGGAATCGCGGTGCGAGCCGAGTTTGACCGATTTCGGTGACAAACGACGTTACCTCGGCCGTCAAGTCGAGGGCGCCCCTCGAGCTCTCAGCCGGCGTCGATCAGAACCTGGCGCGCGGCGCGCGCGACCATGAGCGCCTCACGAGCGCGGATGACGAGCACGCGAACGGCTGCGCCGCCGGCCGCGATGTCGGTATCGAGCTTCGCTTCGGCGTTGCGGGCCGAATCGATTTCGACGCCGAGGAACGAAAGGCGCTCGCAAACACGCGAGCGTATGCGAGCGGAGTTCTCCCCCACGCCGGCCGTGAAGACGATCGCGTCGAGCCCGCCGAGCGATGTCGCCATCGACGCGATGGCGGCCGCGATCCTGTAGACGTACACCGAAAGCGCAAGCGCGGCCTGCTCGCTACCGGCGTCCTCTGCCTGCTCGAGATCGCGCATGTCGCCGCTCGTCTCCGACAGGCCCTTGAGCCCGGAGTCGTTCTTGAGGCCGCTTTCGAGCGCTTCGCGACCGAGCCGCTCCGGAGCGAGCAGGTAGAAGAGAGCACCGGGATCGATCGATCCCGAGCGCGTCGTCATCGGGACGCCTTCGAGCGGGCTGAAACCCATTGTCGTGTCGACGGAGCGCCCGGCGAGCACCGCGGAGACCGAGCAGCCGCCGCCGAGATGGCAGACGACCAGGCGCTCGACCGGCCGGTCGAGTAGAGCCGGCGCCCGCTCGGCAGCCCAGGCGACCGAAAGCCCGTGAAAGCCGAAGCGGCGGATTCCGAACTGCTCGCGCCAGGCGCGAGGAATCGCGTAGGTGGCCGCCTCGGGTGGAATCGTGGCATGGAAGGCGCTGTCGAAGACGGCGACCTGCGGCTCGGCGCCGAAGAGCTTGCGCGTCTGGGCGATGGCCGCAAGCGCCGCCCGATTCTGCGCCGCCACCTCGCTCATCGCCTCGATCTCGGCGATCACGTCGGAACCGAGAACGACCGGCTCGCGGAAGCGCTCGCCGCCATGGACGACTCGGTGCCCGATCGCCGCCGCCCGGCCCCTAGCCTCGCTCAACGAGGAGAGGACTTCGCTCTTGTCGCTGGCGCTGACAAGCTCCAGCTTGAGACTGGTCGAGCCGGCGTTAACGACGAGAACGGGCAGCATCGATCCCCCTTATCCCACTGGTGTACGGGAAGAGCCTAGCGGGACTAGCCGGCAGAACTTCCTGACAGACTCCGGGCCCAGGCGGCGGCCCGCTCCAGCTCACCTGCGATCAAGGGTCCCTCTTTGCCCTCGACGACGAAGCCTTCCGGTTCTGTGGCCAAGGTCGCACCGAGTGCTTCTAACTTGTCGGCGATCTTGCCGGCGGCGTAGCCGAAGACTTTGACCCATCTGGCCGGTAGCCGCGTGTCGAAAACGGCGACGCCGGCGCCGTCCAGAGCAGGGACCCGGGCGAGGAAGGCTCGCATCGCCTCTGTCGCCCGGCCGCCCTGAGTCGGCGACCCGACGATAACGAGATCGAACGAGCGCAACTTAGTGGGCTTCGCCTCGCCGACGCCGAGCACCTCCGCCTCACCGGCGACGGCATCGCCGATGGCTCGGGCAACCTGCGCGGTGTTGCCGTAGAGAGAGTCGTAGACGACGAGAACCTTCACAGCATCCTCCTGGTCGAGACGCGCGAGACCCGACTGTACTGAGCTTCTACCGCCGACAGCTCGAGCCCGCGGCGTTCGAGCGACATGATTCGGCTTCGCGCTACTCCTCGTAATTACTCCGTATTTCTCCGAACGATGTCAGCGGAAGCCGCACGATTCGCTCGCAGGGCGGATCGTGAAAAGTGCAAACCGTGACAGCCAAGGTATCCGTCCGCTCCGGCGATGCGGTCTTTACTTTCGACCGCGATCTCACCGTGCGTTCTTGGAATCACCAGGCGGAGCTGCTTACGGGCCTATCGGCCGAATCGGTGCTCGGACGTCCCTGCTGGGAAGCGATGGCCGCGCTTGACGAGGACGGCGCGCTAGTTTGCCATTCAGGCTGCTCGTGCGCGCGACTGGCGCGAGAAGGGTGGCCGGTACCGCGTAAGACGCTGCTGGTGAAGTCGAAGAGCGGCACGCGACGCCCCCTCTCCGTCTCGACCGTTTGCCTCAACCAAGATGGGCACGAGCTTTTTCTGCACGTGCTCGAGCCCTCGACTCCGATCTCGCTGCTCCGGCAGCCCTCTCGGGTCGGGCTGACCCCGCGTCAGCGCGAGGTGTTGAGCTTGGTCGCCGATGGTTACTCGGCGCGGCAGATCGCGCGTCGCCTCGGGCTCGCCGAGCCGACCGTGCGGAACCACATTCGCGCCATTCTGGTTGAGCTCCGCGTTCATTCGCAGCTTGCTGCCGTGGCACGCGCCCGCAAGCTCGGGCTCGTCGCCTAAGAGTCAATTTCGGTAGAGATGTACGACCGAGGGGGTCAAGCCGTGGATGCCAAGAACTCGTCTCGGAATGAAGACCCGTCGACTGGGTGTGATCGGTGGATGTGAGGCTAGGACGCAGTGTCGCGTTCGTAGCCGGCGGCTACGGGCGCGACCGAGGACAACGCATCGCGCCACCGAGCGCAGCCAGGCGGCGGAGTGCTTCATTTGGAGACGAGTTCCAGAGGCCGCAGGGTTGTGAAGGCGCACTGGTAGTGCGGAGAGCAGCCCTGCGGTCGCTGGTGCCGCGGATCGGCCGCGTCGGGCGTGCAGACCTAGTGGAATAGGCTCTATGTCCAGCAACCGCTGTCGGATCGCCGGGCTCCCCGCCCTTGTTAGGGTTGTGTCCGTAACCAACCCTGCACGACTCTGCTCAGTGATAGCCAGTGAAAGCGACTGTGGAAAGAACATGACTAACAGCTCAAACTCGTCTTCCTCTTCTCGACGGTTCGCGGTCACCGGGACGCCCAGCAGCCCCGCCAGCCGGAAGTTCGCGGACTCGGTCGCCCAGACGCTCGAGAACCGCGGCATGGTTCGCGTGGAGGATCCGGCGCAAGCCGACTTCGTCTTGCTGCTCTTCTCAACCGACAGTCCCACGCCTTTCCGCCGGCGCTCACGCGGCACCTACGTCGCGGCCTTGCACGAGCGCGAGGAGATGCCGTCAGATCCTCTCGCCGCGGAATACCCCCTGCTCGTGCGTGCGCTCGCCAACTCGGTTCTCTGCTACGTCCCCGGCAAAGCAGTCCTTGTCACGACGCCTGAGCGCGGGACCTTCCGCGCCGAGGCGCCCGCCGCCGAGCTCGCCGAGCGCTTGGTTGACCGGATTCAGCCGCTGGCCACCTCTCGATTGGTGATCGACAACGAGTACCGCACCGATCTCGAGCCCGAGCTCTGGCAAGGCGACGAGCTGACCAAGGAGCTTTCCTGGGCCGGCGAGCAGCTGGACAGCTTCGGTCTTCTACCGGCGCCCTTCCCGGTGCACGAGCTACTGAGCGAGCGCGAGTTCCGGCACGTCAAACGCCTCTGGGGCATCGGTGGGCTCTCCTACGGGAACCTTTCGATCCGCAAGGACGAGCGCCGCTATTGGATGAGCGCAAGCGGCGTCGACAAGAGCAATTTGACCGAGATCGGACGCGACATCCTGATGGTCTCGAACTACGACGCCGACAAGGCGAAGATCGTTCTGAGCGTGCCGCCGGAGGTCGAGCCGCGCCGCGTCTCGGTGGACGCGATCGAGCACTGGATGATCTACCAGCGCCATCCCGAGGTCGGTGCGATCCTGCACGTTCATGCCTGGCTCGAGGGCGCCGCCGCGACCGAGATCAACTTCCCCTGCGGAACCGAGGAGCTTGCGCTGGCCGTCTCGGAGCTGCTCGACGCCGAGGCGGATCCCGGCCACGCGGTCATCGGCCTACGCAATCACGGCATCACCGCAACGGGCGAGAACCTGCACGAGATCATCGAGCGCATCCAACCCGGTCTGCAGCCGCAGGTACCGATGACCTGAGCTCCTATCGGGAGTCGAGCACGTAGCGGATCGTGTCGCCGAGCGTCTCGTCGACGGCGCGCGGCGCGAATCCGAGCTCGCGTTCGGCCTTGGCCGGGTCGGCGTACCACCAGCGAGCGGCAACGCGCGCGTAGCCCGCGGACACCGGCCAGGGAAAAACGGAGGTGAGGGCGACGGCCACGCTCGCCGGCACCTTTAGCTGGCGCCGCTTGCGGCCGACGATCTCGCCCACACGAGCGAAGAACTCGGCGTGGCTCATGTTCCCCTCGCGGTTGGCGAGGACGTAGCGCTCGCCCGCCTTGCCGCGCTCGGCGGCCGCGATCAGGCCCAGCGCGGTGTCGCGCACATCCACCAGGCACAGGCCCCCGTCGACGATGAAGCGAAGGCGCCCGCGCAGGTAGGAGCGAATCGGCCAGGTAGTGCCGCCGCGGCTGTCGCCCGGCCCGATGATGTAGCTGGGGTTGGTGATGACGACGTCGCGCCCGGCGCGGGCGGCCTCGAGCGCGTAGTGCTCGCCTGCGATCTTGCTGGCGGAGTAGGGCATCGAGTCGGCGTCGGTGGGTGGGGTGTGGCTCTCGTCGATCAGATCATCCGGGCCCGAGCCGGGGCCAAGCGTCGCAACGCTGGCGACGTGCACGAAGCGAGCGGCAGGATCGACCAGTTCCAGCAGCCTGCGCGTGCCCTCCGCGTTGGTCGCCATCAGGCGCGCGCGATCGCGCGGCTCGTGCGCGACCAGCCCGGCCACGTGGTAGACGAGCCGGCAGCCGTCGGCGGCCTTGCGCAGGCCTTCGCTGTCGTCCATCGAGACCTGCACCGGCTCGGCTCCGAGCGCCGCCAACTTGCCGAGCGCCTGCTCGTCGCGGCCGAGCGCTCGCACCTCCTCGCCTCGCTCACGCAGAATCCGCACCAGCTCCGAGCCGAGAAAACCGGTCGCGCCGGTGACGCAGATCACGTGGCCACGCGTTGGTCGCGATCGCCCGAGGACAGAAGCCAGGCGATCGCCACCGGGGCAAGTACCAGCGAGACGATCTCGTTCGAGACGCACCAGGTGCAGTAGCGGCCGATCTCGTGCGCCTGGATGTAGAACAGATAGGCGTTGAAGCCGAGCGCGACGAGAGCGAGCATCGCCCCCGCCTGCTTGGCGAGCGGATGGCGGATCAGCGTGCTCGCCACGATGCTCAGGTAGGTGAGCAGCCCGAGCAGAGCGACCGGGATCCCGAACAGCTTCGACCACGACGACTTCTGCACGATTTCGCAGCCGCTAGTCAAACAAACCGGCGGACTTCCTTTAAAGAACGTGTAGGTGAGGTAGCCGGCGATACCCGCCCCGATCAGGGCGAGCGCCGCAACCGCCCAGCGCAGGTAGCGCTCGGTCATTTCTTCAGCAGGGCGTCGATTGCCTCGGTGAAGGCCGAGAGAGGTTGAGCACCGACGATTGTCTTCTCGGTTTGCGTCGAGTCCGTACGCCTGATGAGGAAAGTGGGAGTCGAGATACGCTTTCCGACTTTCGCGTCGGCGAGTTTCTGCGCCGCATTGATCATCGGCACGACCGCATTGGTGTCGGCGGCCGCCAAGACCTTGTTGACGTTGAGCCCCTCCGCCGCCTGGGCGATTCCTCTGACGAAGGCGTCAGTGGCCCAGCCGCTGCCCTCTGCTCCCTGATTTTCGAACTCGAGCTCGACCACGTTCCAGAGCTTGTTCTGGAATCCCGCGGCAAGGGCGAGCCTGAGTAGGCGCTCGGAATCGGTGGTGCCGAAGTTCTGGTCGAGGAAGTCGAGACCTCGGTACTCGATTCGGAGCTTGCCGGTGCGGACGTATTTCTGAACGAGAGAGGGGAGAGTGCCCCGAGCCCACTCGCCGCAGAACGGGCACTGCGGATCGGAGAACTCGACCAGGGTCAGCTTGGCCTTGGAATCGCCGAGCTCGATCCCCTGCTGCGGGATGCCGCGCAGCATCTCGTCGATCGAGTCGACGCTGATGTTGCTGGCGCTGGGCTTGCTGGAGTGACCACCAAGCTGATTCGCCACGACGAGCGCAACTACCAATACGATCGCTCCGCCAACAACTGCCAGAACCGGTGCAAGTAGGTCGCGCCTCACCTTGAGCCTCCTCGATTCGCCTACGTCACTCTCATTTGTTCAGGAAAGAGTATTCGACACGAGCCACGTTGGGGCGCAAGAAGATGCGCGGAAGCCCTGCTCGATTCGGAAACACGCGCCTTCGATCGGGGAAAGCCTTCGTGTGGGGATAATGGAACGCGTGATATCGCATCTCGAGCATCTCAGCCAGGACCGCCTGCGAGCGCTCGTCGGAGCGGGTATCGAGCTCAACTCCGAGCTCGCGCTCGAGGGCGTGCTCGCGCGGGTAGTCGAGTCCGCCGCCCATCTGACCGGCGCCCGCCACGCTCTGCTGGAGGTCGCGGCTCAATCCGCCGACACGCCCGAGCACGTGGTCGGCTACGGAATGAACGCCCACGACGGCTCGATTCCCAGCCTCAGCCCGGGCACCCCGGGGACGCTGAGCACGCCGATCCTGATCAGAGGCACGGTCTTCGGCAATCTCCATCTCGGCAACAAGCGCAACGCCCAGTTTTTCACTGCCGAAGACGAAGAGCTTCTGCACGTGCTCGCTGCTCAGGCCTCGGTCGCGATCGAGAACGCCCGCCTTTACGAGTCGCAGGCCTGGTGGACGGCGCAGCTCGAGTCGCTGAACGAGGTCGGGAACGCTCTGGTGCGCGAGACCGATCTCGGCCGCCTGCTCGAGCTCATCTGCCAGCGCCTGCGCGAGCTTCTAGGCGCGCGTCTGGTTGCGATCGGCCTGCCGGCGAGCGAAGAGGATCTGCGCTTCGCTGCCGCCGACGGCGAGGGATCCGAGGAGATCCTCGAGCTACGTCTGCCGCGAAAGGACTCGAAGCTCGGGCTCGCGCTCGAGCGGCGGCGAAGCGAGCGCGTCGACGCGGCCGACGATTCAGAGCTCGACGCCGAGATCGCGCAGCGGATCGGCATCCACGCGGGACTATGGGTGCCGTTGCTGGTGCTCGAGCGGGCAATCGGCGTGATTCTCGTCGTCGATCGGTTGGGTATCGATCCGCGCTTCAGCGACGAGGATCTGCGTCTGGCGGAAGTGTTCGCGGCGCGCGCGGCGGTCGCCGTGGAGATGTCTGCGCGAGTTGCCCGGGATGCGCTGCGCCGGGTCGTCGCTGCGCAAGAGCTGGAGCGTCGCCGCCTTTCGCGCGAGCTCCACGACGAGACCGGCCAGACACTCACTTCGGTCTTGCTGGGCTTGAAGGCGATCGAGGACGGGCCAGACTCCGAGCGGGCGCGGGCGGAGGCCGAGCGACTCCGCGAGCTCGTGACGCAGGCGCTCCAAGACGTTCGACGTATGGCCGTCGAGCTACGACCCAAGGCGCTCGACGACTTCGGGCTCGTACCGGCCCTGAAGCGCCTCGGCACAGGCTTCAGCGAGCAGACCGGCATTCGCGTGGAAGTCGAGTCTATCCTCGGCGAGGAGCGGCTTTCAAGCGAGATCGAGACCGCGCTCTACCGAATCGTGCAGGAGTCGCTCACCAACGTGGTCAAGCACGCGCGCGCCAGCTCGGTTAGCGTCCTCATCACACGAAAGAGGGGTAGTGTGATCGCTGTGATCGAAGACGACGGACGGGGTTTCGACACCGGAGCCAGCCGCGACGCGGGCCTTGGTCTGGTCGGAATGGAGGAACGCGTGGCACTTCTAAATGGACGGCTACAGATCGAGTCGGGCGAGGGTGCGGGCACGACCATCGTGGCGGAGGTTCCTCTCACATGATCCGCGTCTTGATCGTCGACGACCACGCGGTCGTGCGAGCCGGGCTGCGTCACGTGCTCGACGCGGAGAGCGACATCGAGACCGTGGGCGAGGCGGGGGACGGACGCGAGGCTGTTTTCGAGGCGCGCTCGCAAAAGCCCGACGTGATCCTGGTCGACGTTGTGATGCCCGGTAAGAGCGGCATCGAAGTGACACCGGAGCTGCTCAGGGAGTCGCCCTCGTCGAAGGTGCTGGTGCTGTCGATGCAGGACGATCCGAGCTATGTGCGCGAGGCGTTCGCGGCCGGGGCTAGGGGTTATGTGCTCAAGGAGGCGGCGGGTGGAGAGCTGATCACCGCCGTGCGCGAGATCGCTCGCGGCGGCCGCTACGTCCACCCCGAGCTCGGTGCGCGCTTGATCGAGGCCGAGGCGAAGGCGCGCGCGGAGGCCGAGCTCGACCCTCTCTCCGAGCGAGAGCGCGAGGTATTGCGCCTGCTCGCTCTCGGGCACACCAATCAAGAGATCGCCAAGAAACTCTACCTCTCGGTGCGCACGGCCGAGACGCACCGGGCTCACATCATGCAGAAGCTGCGCCTGACTACCCGTGCCGAGCTCGTTCGCTACGCGCTGGAGCGCGGCCTGCTCGACAAAGCACGGCGTGGTGAGGACGACTCCGCCTGAGCTTTACCGCTTGCGTAGTTTCTCCCGATCGTCAATCAGCAGCGCGAACGATGAGCCCACTCGCTGCTAAAGCGACAATGCGCGCGTGGAAAGCTACGGCGTCGTCTGGCAGGAAAACGGGCGTGAGCCCGTTGCGGGAAAGCTAGAGCTTGACTGCGACGGGTTGCGGCTCGAGGGAAGCGACCGTGACCATTTAGCCGTCTGCGCCCTCGCCTATCGCGAGCTGGCGGCAGTCCGCATCGACCGTGATCGCGCCGACCGGCTCGACGGCCGGCCTACGCTCGTGCTCGAGCGCTCGAACGGCGACACGATCCGCATCGCCGCGCTGGTACAAGCCGGGATCGTGACCGAGATCGCCGAGCGGCTTGCCGGCTTCGAGAACCTGCCCCGGGCCGCCTCGGCCTAGAGCAGATCGCGCTGCGACTTTGCTTCTCTACCAGCCTCTGAGCGGCAGGCTCTCGCGCACCGGCTCGACGCGGATGCGGGCATCCACCGGTAGGTAACCCTCGGGCAGCGCGAACAACGGGTTGAGGTCGAGCTCGATGATCTCGGGCCGGTCGATGGAAAGCTTGGAGAGGCGGAGCATAAGGTCGATCAGCGCGCCCCGGTCGGCTGGCGGTGCACCGCGGAAGCCGGCAACCAGGCGCTCCGTACGCCCGCCCGAGACCAGCTCCTCAGCGTCGCGAGTGGTGATCGGCGCGATCCTGTAGGTCGTACCGGCGATCAGCTCGGCGAACACACCGCCGGGCCCGAGCCCCACCAGCGGTCCGAACAACGCGTCCTCGACGACACCGGCGAGAAGCTCGATCTTCCCGTCCACCTGCTGCTGAATCAGAGCCGGAAGGCCGATCCTCTCGAGCGTTTGCTCGAGCTCCTCGTCGTCCGAGATGCCGAGCGCAACCAGCCCTTTGTCGCTCTTGTGCAGCCCAGCCTCGGCCGCCTTGACCACGACCGGGTAGCCGAACTCGTTCGCGCTCGCCAGCGCCTCCTCGCGGTTGGCGGCGACCCGCTGCTTGACGAAGGGGATGCCGTAGGCGCCGAGTAGGGCCTCGATCTCGTCCGCTTCCAGCCAGCCGTCGTCGTCGCGGGCGAGCGCCTTGTCGATCGCAGCCGCTCCGGCCTCGAAGTCGATGCCGTCGAGCTCCGGCACGACACCGAGAGGTCGGCGCAGCCACTGCCCGCGCTTCGCCGCATGACCGAGCGCGTGCGCGGCCGACTCCGGATAGCTGAAGGCGACCGATAGCGAGCCGAAGAGCCGCTCGGGATTGCCCGCAAAGACCGGAACGATCGGCTTGCTCGGCTTGTCTTCGGCCAGCACCTGCTCGATGGCCTCGACGATCTTGTCGGTCGTGACGCTGACCATCGGAATCGAGAGGACGATCACGGCATCGACGCGCCTGTCGGCCAGCACGATCCGAATCGCCTCGGCGAAGACCTCGCCGCGCGCGGTTCCGAGCATGTCGATCGGATTGCGAACCGTGGCCTCCTTGGCGAGCAGCTTGCGCAGCTTCTCTTGGCTCTCCTCGGTCAGCTCCGGCAGCGTCAGCCCCGCCGCTTCGCAAGCGTCGGCGCAGACGACGGCGAGGCCACCGGCGTTGGTCACGATCGCGACTCGGTTGCCGTCGGGGAGCGGCTGTCCGGCCAGTAGTGACGCGGTGTCGAGCAGCTCCTCGAAGGTCTCGGCGCGGATCACGCCGGCCTGATGGAAGAGCGCGGCCGTCGCCGTCTCCGAGCTGGCGAGCGCCGCGGTGTGCGAGCTCGCGGCCCGCCTGCCGGCGCTGGAACGCCCACTTTTCATCGCCAGGATCGGTTTTTGCCGCGCTACACGGCGAGCGATGCGGGCGAACTTCTTCGGATTACCGAACGACTCGAGATAGAGCAGGACGAGGTCGGTCGTCTCGTCGTCTTCCCACCACTCGAGCAGGTCGTTCGAGGAGACATCGGCGGTATTTCCGACCGAGACGAAGGCCGACAGCCCGAGACCGCGAGCACGCGCCGCGGCCAGCAGCGCAACGCCGAGCGCTCCGCTCTGCGAGGAGAGCGCCAGCCTTCCGGGGGGAGGTTCGATGGCGCCGATGGAGGCGTTGAGGCGCGAAGCGGCGGATGTGATACCGAGGATGTTCGGGCCGAGCAGGCGACCTCCGTACATGCGCACGAGAGCGAGAAGCTCATCCTGGAGGTCCTGCCCGTCGACGCCGACCTCGGCGAAGCCGGCGGAGATGACGGCGATGGCGCGGATCCCCGCGCGCAACGCCTCGTCGACTACGTCGAGGACGACTCTCGCCGGCGTGCAGACGACGGCCAGGTCGATCGGGTCATCGATCTCGCTCACCGAGCTGTAGGCGCGCACGCCCGCAACCGGGGTGGCCGACGAGTTCACCGGGTAGACGACGCCCTTGAAGCTGGCCGAGAGGATGTTCCGGAAGAGGTCGCCGCCAACCGCCCCCTCGCGCGCCGAGGCGCCGATGACGGCCACGCTGCGAGGAAGGAAGAAGGGCTGGAGCGAGGCAGCGACCGCCTGATGATCGCGAGCGCCGACCCACTCGAGCAGGCTCTCGGTCGGCGCGAGCGAGATCTCCATCTCGACGATGCCGCTATCGAGCTCGCGGTGAAGGTTGAAGCCGCTCAGGGTGAGCATCTCGAGCGCCTTCATGTTGTCGGCTTTGACCAGAGCAACGAAGCTGCGGACGCCGACAGCCGACGCGCGCGCGACAAGCTGGTTGAAGACCTGGGTTCCGAGGCCCCACCCCTGCAGGTGGTCGGAAACGACGAAGGAAACCTCGGCTCGGTCGCGTTGGCGCAGGCGGTCGTAGCTGCCTAGCGCGACCACCTCTTCGCCTTCCGCGCCTGCGCGTGTGGCGATCAGAGCGCCCTGCTCGAGCCAGTCGCAGTCGACCATTCCCTTGAGCAGTGAAGCGTCGATCTTGGCGGCGCCGTGGAAGCGCTGGGTATAGCTCTCAGGCGAAAGGTTGCGCAGAAACTCGACAACGCTATCGACCTCGTCCGCCCGCGGCGGTCGCAGCCGAACCGTGCTGCCATCGCGGAGAATTACATCGGTAGGGCCCGAGAGCAGTTCTCTCGCGTGCGCGCGCTCGTTCTGCTCATTCTCCGACGCGAGCTGCATTTCGGCCGCGGAGGTCGTCGCCGCATCCGCGCTCTCTGACATCTTTCGCTCCTTACTCTTCCTTAGCTTTCTTGCAGGGCATTCCGGTCGCGCCGGTGAAACGCACCAAAACTCACCGAGCAGCGTTTCCGGAAAGAATTGCTCTCCGAGCGCTCGTAGTCGCTGTGTTCGCGAGCCGAGCGCCGGTTCATGGTACCTGCGCTGAGATCGTCGATTCGGCTAATAACCTCTAACTAAATAGCAGCCGCGTGACCCGCGCGCGATCGACAAATGCGAGGCGCGAACGCATCGCGTGGTCGGCCAACGGAGTGCTGCGCTCGGTTCTACTTCTTCACAGTAAGACCGCCGCCGCCCGCGGGCTTGCGCGGGCTGGCGGCGATCTCTCCCAAGACAAATTCCGTAACGCTTAGGGCTTTGCCTGTGCTTGCTGCTGAATCGCGGCCAGAACGGTCGGATCGGCGAGCGTCGTGGTGTCACCCAGGGCCCGGTTTTCGGCCACGTCGCGTAGGAGACGGCGCATGATCTTGCCGCTTCTGGTCTTCGGAAGTTCCTGCGTGATCACCACGCTCGCGGGCCTGGCGATCGGGCCGATCTTCTTTCCGACGTGGGTGCGCAGCTCCTTGACGACCTCGTCCGAGCCCTCCGCACCGCCCTTGAGCGTGACGAAGGCGACAATCGCCTGGCCGGTGATCTCGTCGGCGCGACCGCAGACGGCGGCCTCGGCGACCAGCGGGTGATCGACGAGCGCGCTCTCAATTTCGATCGTCGAGATGCGGTGGCCCGAGATGTTCATCACGTCATCGACCCGGCCGAGCAGCCAGTAATCGCCGTCCTCGTCGATGCGGGCGCCGTCGCCGGCGGCGTAGTTGTCCGGGAACAGCGACCAGTAGGTAGAGAGATAGCGATCGGGATCCTTGTAGATGCCGCGCAGCATCGACGGCCAGGGGCGCCGCAGCACCAGATACCCGCCGCCGCCCGGTCCGACCTCGTTCGATGCCTCGTCGTAGACAGCGGCATCCACGCCCGGGAAGGGCTTGTTCGCCGAGCCGGGCTTGAGCGTCGTGATCCCCGGCAGCGGCGTGATCAGGATCGAGCCCGTCTCGGTCTGCCACCAGGTGTCGATGACCGGCGCCTTGTCGCCGCCGATGTGCTCGCGGTACCAGGTCCAGGCCTCGGGGTTGATCGGCTCGCCGACCGAGCCGAGCAGTCTGATCTTCGAGAGATCGTGCTTCTGCGCGTACTCCGGCCCCCACTTCATGTGCGAGCGAATCGCGGTCGGGGCTGTGTAGAGGATGGTCACGCCGTAGCGCTCGCAGATGTCCCACCAGCGGTCCTTGTCGGGATAGTCGGGCGTTCCCTCGAAGATGACCGAGGTGGCTTGATTGGCGAGCGGCCCGTAGACGATGTAGGTGTGACCGGTGATCCAGCCGATATCGGCGGTGCAGAAGTAGACGTCGGTGTCGGGCTTGAGGTCGAAGACGTAGTAGTGAGTCGTCGCCGCGGCGGTCAGGTAACCGGCGGTGGTGTGGACGATTCCCTTCGGCTTCGCCGTCGTGCCGCTCGTGTACATGAGGAAGAGCAGGTCCTCGGAGTCCATCGGCTCGCAGGGACAACTGGCCGGGTCGCTCGAGGCGTCCTTGGCCAGGTCGTCGTAGCGGATGTCGCGATCCTCCGTCCAGGACACGTCGCCACCGCTGTGCTTGACGACCAGCATCTTCTTCATGCTCGGCGTGTTGACTATGGCCTCGTCGGCGATCTTCTTCAGCCCGAGCGGCTTGCCGCGCCGGTAGCCCTCGTCCTGGGTGATCAGGATCTCGGCCTCGAAGTCGTTGGCGCGATCGGCGAGCGACTCGGCCGAGAAGCCGCCGAAGACGACGCAGTGCGGGGCGCCGAGGCGCGCGCAAGCGAGCATCGCAACCGGCAGCTCGGGAATCATGCCCAGGTAGATCGCGACCGGAGTGCCCTTCTTCACGCCGAGCGACTTCAGCACGTTGGCGAAGCGAACGACGTCGCTCTGCAGGTCGGCGTAGGTGATCGTCCGCCGCGTGTTCTCCAGCTCGCCTTCCCAGTAGAAGGCGACCTTGTCGCCGGCGCCGGCTTCGACGTGGCGATCGACGCAGTTGTAACAGACGTTGAGCTTGCCGTCGAGATACCACTTGGCGTACGGCAGCTCCCACTCGTAGAGCTTGTCGAAGGGCTGGAACCAGGAGACGCGCGTGCGGCCTTCCGTCTCCCAGAACTCATCGAAATCGCGCTCGTAGATATCGGCCTTGGCGTTGGCCTGAGCCGCAAATTCGGGCGAGGGCGGATAGCGCCGCTCTTCCAGAAACATCGTGTGGATGGCGTGCTCGCCCTGCTCGCTGCTGCCCATGCTCGACCTCCTGGAGTGTCAATCCCGACGAGAGCTCTACGTCATCTCGGTCGACGAGGCCGCCTCCGCCAATCGATATCGATCACCGTACGACCGTCCGCGTCAACAAAAATGACCTTGCGATACGCGGGAAGGCTATCACCGCCCATCGGGGGCTTGTAGCAACGGCTACGCCCGCTTAAGCCTTCGAATCCAGGTCCGAGGCTGGGGCGAAAAGCGTGGTCTGGAATCGTTGTGACGACCGACCTGCACGTGCGCAGCTAACTCATGAAGCGCCACGGTTAGCGGAAAGACTCGAAGGAAACCGGTCCGACAAAGCTCTAAAGTCAAGGCCTTCAGCATGCCTATATCGCCGATCGTGAAGACGGCGTATTTTTGGATGAAAGTGCTTACCTCGTTTAGGCAGGGAGCTACCTCTCTATCAAGGGCTGCCTGCGATGTTTGATAGCGTAACGCCTGCTATCCGCACCTATTCGGCGCCATCGGCACAAGCCGCGCCAGCAAAGGCTTGACTAGTTCACCGCCTACGGAATCAATGAAGTAGCGACCATCGCGAGGGAAGAATGGCGCGTGTGAACAGAAGCCTTGCTTGTACCGGCCTGACCGATGATCGAGCGTTCGCGTCCAGATAATGGCGCTGATCGAGACACGCGGGATGACGAAGGTCTTCCGGACGCCGCTCAAGGGCCCCGGCCTCGCCGGGTCAGTGAAGCACCTGTTTACGCGCCGATTCACTGACCGGGTCGCTGTCGCCGACGTTGACCTGACGATCGAGGCGGGCGAGGCCGTCGCCTACGTCGGGCCTAACGGCGCCGGCAAGTCGACGACGATCAAGATGCTCACCGGGATCCTCGTCCCGACCAGCGGAGAGGTGCACGCCAACGGCGTCGTGCCGCACAAGCAGCGGATCCAGAACGCGCGCAACATCGGCGTCGTCTTCGGCCAGCGCACGCAGCTGTGGTGGGACATCCCCGTGCGCGAGTCGCTGGCGCTGCTCAAGGAGATCCATCGCATCCCGCAGGACCGCTACGAGGCGACGCTGCAGAGCTTCAACGAGCTGCTGGAGCTGGAGGAGCTGCTGCCAGTCATCGGCAGGCGGCTCTCGCTCGGCCAGCGCATGCGCGCCGATCTCGCTGCTGCGCTGCTCCACGACCCGAAGATCCTCTACCTCGACGAGCCGACGATCGGTCTCGACATCTCCGTTAAAGACCGCGTACGGGCTTTCATCAAAAAGCTCATCGCCGAGCGCGGAACCACTGTGATGTTGACGACGCACGACCTCGGCGACATCGAGGACATCTGCCGCCGAATCGTCATCATCGACGAGGGCCGGATCATCTACGACGGTGATCTCCAGGCCGTCAAGGACACCTTCGCCCGGGAGCGCTCGATGCACTTCCAGCTCCAGCACCCGCCCGCCGACCCGGCGGCGATCGCCGCCCGCGTCCCTGGTGTCAAGCTGGTGGCGGGCGAAAAGCCCGTGCAGCTTGGCGTTCACTTCGATCGCTTCGAGGTCTCCGCCGCAGACGTGGTTGCGGCGGTAATGACCGAGGCCGACGTGATCGACTTCCACATCGACGAGCCGGCGATCGAGGATGTCATCCGTAAGGTCTATGCAGGCCAGCTCGACCTCAGCGCAGCCGAGGCGTGAGCCTGATGCGTCGCGCCTACGTGATGCACGCGAAGCTCGCCCTGCAGCAGATGTTCGCCTATCGGGCCGGCTTTTTCCTCGGCCTGCTCGGCAACTTCTTCTTCCTGCTCTCGATGTTCTACCTCTGGCACGTCTTGCTCAAGAACCCGCGATTCACGCATGCCCTCGGCTGGGACTGGTCGCAGATGAAGGCCTACCTCCTGATCGGCTTCGTCACGGGGGCCCTCGTCTCGACCTTCACCGATTACACGATGGCAAATCGCATCCGCACGGGAGACGTCGCGCTCGACCTGGTGAGGCCGGTCGATTACCAGAAGGCTCGCTTCTCGGAGGCGATCGGCATAGCGCTGTTCGAGCTCTGCACGGCAATCTTGGTGTGCGCCATCGTCGTCGCCGTCTTCGGCGGCATGCAGCCGCCGACACTCCAGGCCGGGCTGCTCTTCACGGTTAGCCTGCTGCTCGTCGTCCCGCTCAAGTTCGGGATCATCTACATGAGCGGACTGCTCTGCTTCTGGACGACGAACTACCTCGGTGTCTCCTGGTCGCGTCAGGCGATCGTGAACATCATGTCGGGCGCGCTGGTGCCGATCGTGCTCTTCCCGGTCTGGCTGCAGGGACTGGCGAACGTCTTACCCTTCCAGGCGGTGGTCTGGACGCCCGCCAGGATCTACCTCGGCACGATCCATGGCACGGAGGCCGCCATGTGGCTCGCCATCCAGGCCGCCTGGGGCGCCGGGCTCTGGATCCTCGCCCGCCTGATGTGGAAGGTCGCCGTGCGCAAGCTCGTCATCCAGGGCGGATAGGCATGGCCGCTGCTTCGCGCATCGGCCGCCCGATCGTGCTCTACATGCGCTGCCTAGCCGTGCAGATCAAGGCGGTGCTCGAGTACCAGGCCGACTTCTGGATCCTGATGATGGCCTCAGTGTTGATGAACCTGGTCGGTTTCGTCTTCCTCTGGACGATCTTCACCAAGATCCCCGACGTCAACGGCTGGACCTTCTGGCAGGTGGTCGTGATCTACTCGCTCGTCTTCGTCGCCGAAGGCGTCGGCTCGCTGTTCTTCGAGGGCACCTGGAACCTCGCCTTCCTCGTCAACCGCGGCGAGCTCGACTTCATGCTGCTACGCCCGGTTTCGCCCATCTCGCAGGTTATGAGCTGCGCGATCGGCATCAACGGGCTCGGCAACCTGCTGCTCGGCGGCACTCTGATCGGGCTCAGCCTCAGTCACCTGCAGATCCACTGGACACTGGGACGAGTCGCGCTCGCGCTGCTACTGCTCGCATCGGCGATCGCGACCAAGATCGGGCTCAACCTGGCCACAAACGCGTCGGCGTTCTGGGTCCAGACTCCGTTCAGCGGTTTCGCCTTCTCAATGCACCAGCTCGGCGACCTCGCGCGCTACCCGATCACGATCTACGCGTCCGCCGTGCAAGCCCTTATCACGGTGGCGGTGCCGTTCGCCTTCGTCAGCTTCTTCCCGGCGGCCGCTGTCTTCTCGAAGGGCAGCTGGCGCCTGGCCGGCGTCGAACTACCCCTGCGCTGGCTAGGTTTGGCCACGCCGCTAGTGGCCATCTACTGCTGCTGGATGGGCGTCTTCCTTTTTCGACGTGGCCTCCGGCGCTACGAGAGCGCCGGGAACTAGAGGCTCGACATAGAACTACCGGCCCCGTCGTAGACAACGAGGTAGCGCAGAGCATGCGATCACCTTAACCGGGCGGAGGGGATTCCACTTTCGGTCAAAGGCGTATCCGCTTGACCGCCCTCTCGGCTAGAAGTTGAGACTACGACGTTGTCAGTCTGGCAACGCTTGTGCGGTCATCGGCGGGCAGCTCTCGACCTTCCGCCGCATCCGCTTGAGCGTTGCGGATAGCCCGATCGCGTTGAGCGCGAGCTCGACCGTCTGTTGCGTCTCGGCGCGAACGCGCTCGGTGCCGGCGACCAGCATCTCCTCCACGAGGCCGGGCTGTGCTTCGTAGGCGGGGCGCCACTGGCGGTGCGAGCCCGGAGAGGGCCATGCTATAGCACGGCCCGAAGGGCAGAGAGCGGCGAGAGACTTCGGTCGCCGCGACCGACCTGCGCGGGCGCGGCTCACTCACGCTCTCGGATGACCCTGCTTCAAGAACCCGCTCGTGAAAGAGGCGAGGCGCTTGGATGTCACCCGTGCGCCCCTCAGGTTTCTGGCGGGTCGCTGGTTGTGCGGCGCCGGAGGAGACAGTGCTGACAGCACGGCTCCGGAGAGCGACGTGCGGCCAGCGGCCCGAGGCGAGCGGCCCAACGGCCGCTCGCCGGCCAGAAGCCTGAGGTGGCGGAGGCCGGGCTCGAACCGGCGACCTACGGGTTATGAGTCCGTCGCTCTAACCAGCTGAGCTACTCCGCCTTCGGGCCATAAGCGTAGTACGCGAGCGCAACTTACACGCAGTTTCAACGCAAGCCCACGTATCCCGTTTCCCGACGACTCGCTCGCTACGTATCCGGCCCTCGCCGGACGGCTATAGACTCTCCGAGATGGAGATGCGCGTTCTCGGCCGAACAGGAGTGCGGGTGAGCCCGCTCTGCCTCGGCACGATGATGTTTGGCGCTTTGGGTAATCCCGACCACGACGACTCGATCCAGACGATCCATCGGGCGCTCGACGCTGGTATCAACTTCATCGACACCGCCGACGTTTACTCGCGCGGCGAGTCGGAGGAGATCGTCGGCAAGGCTCTCGCCGGCGGCAAGCGCGACCACGTCGTTCTTGCCACCAAGGTGCACGGCACGATGGGCGACGATCCGAACGAGCAGGGCAACTCGCGGCGCTGGATCATGCGCGAGGTCGAGGCGAGCTTGCGCCGGCTCGGCACCGACTGGATCGACCTCTACCAGATTCACCGTCCCGACTCCTCCTGCGCGATCGAGGAGACGCTGGGTGCCCTTACCGATCTCGTCCGGGCCGGCAAGATCCGCTACTTCGGCAGCTCGACCTTCCCGGCGCACGAGATCGTCGAGGCGCAATGGGTCTCGGAGAAAAGGGGTCTCGGACGTTTCGTCTGTGAGCAGCCGCCCTACTCATTGCTGGTGCGAGGAATCGAGATAGACGTGTTACCCGTCTGCGAGAGCTATGGGATCGGTGTGATTCCCTGGAGCCCGCTGGCAGGAGGATGGCTGTCGGGCCGCTATCGAAAGAACGTGGAGCTGCCCGGCTCACACCGCGCGGCGCTGGCAGCCGGCGACTTCGACCTGTCGCTGCCCGCCAATCAGGCCAAGCTCGACGCCGCGGACAAGCTCGCTGCTCTAGCCGAGGAAGCCGGACTCTCGCTCGTTCAAATGGCGCTCGCCTTCGTGCTCGAGCATCCCGCCGTGACCGCGGCGATCATCGGCCCGCGCACTCTGGAGCAACTGGAAACGCAGCTCGGCGCCGAAGAGATCCGGCTCGACCGGGAGCTTCTCGATCGTATCGACGAGATCGTCCCGCCCGGGACGACGATCAATCCGGTCGATCGCGGCTGGGAGCCGCCAGCGCTCGCCTCGGCGGCGTTGCGACGGCGAAGTCTCGCCTGACCGCGCTCGACGACCGCGTAAGACCGGCACGAAACTGGCACAACTCGCGTGTGACTTATCGCTACCGTGTCACGACCCCGCGGGTGGGTTTGTTTGAGCGTCAAGCGAAACGAAGCACTCCATCGCCTGGCCGCGCTCGGCGGGCGATGCGTTGTCCTCGGTCGCGCCCGTAGCCTCCAGCTACGAACGCGACACTGCGTCCTAGCCTCGCATCCACCGATCACACCCAGTCGACGGGTCTTCATTCCGCTTGACGCTCTGGG
>Ga0066798_10000031_pt1 | contig 84236 bp, 79 predicted proteins | sample PersoiDNA2013203_FD_70961 | JGI IMG/M metagenome (GOLD analysis project Ga0066798, IMG submission 70961) | Permafrost soil microbial communities from the Arctic, to analyse light accelerated degradation of dissolved organic matter (DOM) -... | ecosystem: Environmental > Terrestrial > Soil >... | reverse complement strand
AGCTGGGTGCTGTCTCGAACCGCCTGGACCACGTCAACAGCAACCTGTCGAGCATCTCGACCAACACGAAGAACGCCTCGGGCCGCATCATGGACGTCGACTTCGCCACGGAATCGGCCAGCATGACGTCGAACCAGATGCTGCTGCAAGCCGGCACCGCCATGCTGAAGCAGTCGAACAGCCAGTCGTCGCTGGTCCTGTCCCTGCTGCAGTAATCCGGATCTTCCGGGGCCGGCGTCGCAACCGGCCACCCCAGAAGCCAACCCCCGCGGTTGGCTTTTTTTTATCCTCGCATGGTAAGCTGGCCTTATGGCAATAGACCGCGTGGCATTGACCACCCTCAGCATTCCCGAACGCATCGCCCGCGACCAGCCGGGACGCCAGCTGGCGCGCCAGCCGGAGCCGGCCCCCCTGCCCGTCCCGGCCGGCGGGCCCGATACGGTCGGTGCGCTGCTGCAGGCGCTCGATGCCCAGCCGGTAACCGGCAGCTTGTCCAACGCGCTCGCCGGCAAGCTGGCGGCCGAGGCGCTACTGCACGCCGAACCCGGCGCAATGCAGTCGAATCACCAGATCTTCCTGTCACGCCAGCTGACGTGGCAGACGCCGGACGTCAACGTCATGGCCGGCTCCTGGCTGGTCATGGTGAGAAATTATGCCGAGCAGCGCGGCGCGCTATTGCAACAGACACAAGGCCGCCACCTGCCGTCTGGCCTTTTCCAATCCGATCAGGCCCCGGCCGTGCTGCGCGACGGCCGGGTGCCGCTCCAGCTGGTAGCCGAAACGGAGGCGTGGAAATTCGCCGTTTACGCGTGGGGCGCGGAAAAACTGCTGCTGCGCGTTATCGTGCGCGACCCGGATCAGGACGAGGAAGGTGCGCACGCTCGCCCGGGACCGCGCCGCCGTTCGCCTCGCATCGCGCTGCGGCTCGAATTATTCTTGGGGAATCTGGGCAAGGTGGTGGTGCAGCTGGAACCGCTGGTGGACGGCGTGCTGCTGGAAATCGGTGCAGCCCAGGCCGGCGCGATGGCCCATATGCGCGCGATGCTGCCGCAGATCGCCGCGGTGGCCCGGGGCTGCGGCGTGCGCATCGGCCGCGTCCGGATGATGCGCCAGCTGCCACCGGCCGCAAGCCGCGAGCCGACGCCGCGCCAGGTCGCGGCGTTGACGCCCGCCCTGTTCCGCACGATGGCCGAAGTGGCCCTGCTGCTGTCGCAGCCGTTGCCAGCCGATGAGCTGTTCCTCGAAACGCTGCCTAGAACGTAATTTTCACGGCCGGCGCGCTGCGCTCGGCTTCGCCATGGAACACGGCTTCGATATTGTTGCCGTCCGGGTCCAAGACGAAGGCGGCGTAGTAGCCGGGGTGATAGGGCCGCTCGCCCGGCCCGCCATTGTCCGTGCCGCCATGGGCCAGCGCGGCGCGGTAGAAAGCGTTCACCATGTCGCGGTCGCGGGCCTGGAAGGCCAGGTGGTGGCGCCCCGTCAGGTGCCCCTGGGCCGCCGCGCTGTCGCGTGAGGAGACGAACAGTTCGTCAGCCCAGAAGTAATCCTCGCCGTCGCCGCCGATGTCGATTTCCAGCTCCTCGAACACGGCCGTATAGAAGCGCCGCGACGCGGCCAGGTCCTGCACCACCAGCTGGATGTGATCGATCAGCCGGCCACGAAAGAGCTCTTGGGTTTCCATGCTGCCTCCCGAAGATGACGTTGCAGCCCAGTGTAGAAGCAAAGTCCGGCAGGTTCAAGCATGGCGCGACGCGAGTTAAGGGGTGCTCTTCCTGCCATTGCTGCGCGCAGCCCGTTCGCTGTCCTGCTGCAGGCTGCCGCCGGCGCTGTGCTGCGTGGCCTGGCTGCCGCTCGTCGCCACTTGCCGCGCGCTGCGCCCGTCCCCCGTCTCGCCGGATGTGGCCCCCGTCTCCTGGTCGCCGTAGGCATCCCGGTTCGGTTCCTGCGGGTCCAGCTGCGTCTGGGGATTGTTGACCAGGCCACCCGGCCCGGCGACCAATCCGTCACGCGTGGCGCCGCCCTGCACGGGCTTGTTGCCGTGCTGGACCGAGTCACCGTCGTTGTGAAGCTTGTTCTGTTCTTGCGTCATGATTCACCCTCCTCGACATGCGGGCCGGGGCGGGATTGCCGCCGACCGTTTCGAGGCATCATAGGCCAGGCGCGCCGCGCGGGGTATCGGCGTAGATGCCGTGGCAGCGTAGGAAGGGCCGTGACTTGGACATCGAGGCAGTTGCCCGGGATTCCACCCGTTCCGAGGGCTATACATCCCCTTACCCCACCGTCCCGATAATCGACACTTCCCGATTCTCCGGCACCTCGTTATACGACAGCACGTGCAGGCCCGGCGCGAACAGGCGGGCGTAGCGGGCCAGCAGCGGACGGATCTGCGGCAGCACCAGCAGGATCGGCGGCGTGGCGGCCTGCTTCATCTGCTCGCGGGCGACCGGCATGTTGACCTGCAGCTGCGCCAGCAGGTGCGGGTCGATCGGGTAGTTGTCCAGCACCACCTTGCCGGACTGGCGGGCCTGGTTCAGGGAGCCCAGCAGCATGTTTTCCAGCTCGCCGCCCAGGTTGAAGGCGAGCATTTCCCGCCGTTGGCCGAACAGGCTGTTGACGATCTGGCGACGCAGCGCGCAGCGCACCTCGGCCGCCAGCAGGATCGGGTCCTTCGTCGTTTCCGAGCTGTCCAGCAAGGTCGTGGCGATGGGCACGATGTCCTTCAGCGACACGTTTTCGGCCAGCAGCACGCGGAACACGCGCAGCAATTGGGTGTGCGTCATGGCCTTGTCCAGCGCGGCACCCAGCCGGGGCGACAGGGCCGTCAGGCGCTCCATCAGCGCGGCCACGTCGTCGTGGCGGAACAGTTCCGGCAGATACTCCCGGATCAGCTTCGATACGTGCGTGGCGATGGCGCTGGGCGCCTCCACCACCTGGTAGCCCAGGCCCAGGGCCTGCGCCTTGTCGGTCGGCTCGATCCACATGACGGGCATGCCGTAGGCCGGCTCGACGCCGGGAATGCCGTCGACCTGGCCATACATGTTCGGCGACGGAATCGCCATCAGCCGGTCGGCGAAGACTTCGGCATGGGCGATCGCGGCGCCGCCCAGCACGACGGAATACTGCGAGGGTTTCAGGCTGAGGTCGTCGCGCACGCCGATCGGCGGCAGCACCATGCCCATCCCTTCGGACAGGCTCTGGCGCACGCCGCGGATGCGCTTGGTCAGCACCTCGCCTTGCGCCTTGTCGATCAGGCCCACCAGCTTGTAGCCCAGCAGCACCTGCAGCGGGTAGACGATTGGCAGGCTCTGCCATTCCAGCTCCGGCGTCTTCTCTTCCGACAAAGCCGCCGTGATGGCTTCGATCTGCTTCGTGTCGGGCGCCTCCACCGTTCTTTGCAACATGCGCCAGCCGGCATAGCCGAGGGCGCCCGCGAAGGACAGGAAGGGCAGCCACGGCATGCCCGGTACGATCCCCATCACCACCATCAGGCCGGCAGCGGAGAACAGCACGTTCGGGTTGGCCAGCAGCTGCGAGCCGACCTGGTCCTCGAAGTCGCCGGCGTCGCTGATGCGGGTGACGATGATGGCGGCGGCGGACGACAGCAGCAGCGCGGGAATCTGCGCCACCAGGCCGTCACCGATGGTCAGCAGGGCGTACTGGCGGAACGCGTCACCGAAGCTCATGTCCTGCATCAGCGCACCGATGGCGACGCCGCCGACCAGGTTGATGATCAGGATCAGGATCGACGCCACCGCGTCGCCCCGCACGAACTTCGAGGCACCGTCCATGGCGCCGTAGAAGTCCGCCTCCATCGCCACGTCGCGGCGGCGCTGCTGGGCTTTTTCCTGGTTGATCAGGCCAGCGTTCAGGTCGGCGTCGATGGCCATCTGCTTGCCCGGCAAGGCATCCAGGGTGAAGCGCGCCGACACTTCCGAAATGCGCTCCGCGCCCTTCGTGACGACGGTGAAGTTAATGATCATCAAGATGACGAACACGACCAGGCCGACGACGAAGTTACCGCCGATCACCACGTTACCGAAGGCCTCCACCACCCGCCCGGCCGCATGCGTGCCCTCGTGGCCGTGCAGCAACACGACGCGGGTGGACGCCACGTTCAAGGTCAGCCGCAGCAGTGTCGTGGCCAGGATCACCGTCGGGAACACGGAGAAGTCCAGCGGCCGCTTGGCCTGCACCGACACGAGGATGACGATCAGCGCCAGCACGATATTGAACGTGAACAGCACGTCGAGCAGGATCGGCGGCAGCGGCAGGATGATCATGCCCAGGATGGACAGGACGAACACAGGCGTGGCGAACTTGTGGCGGCGCGTTTCGGCTACCAGGCGGTTCAGGAAATTCATGGCGGCGAAACCTCACTCATGGATGGTGGTACGACGATTCCGTCGGGGAAGGCGGGCAGCCCCTGGCGCCCGCCGGACTTGAAGGCTTTCAGTTGCAGCACGTAGTGCAGCACCTGGGAGACGGCCTGGTACAGCTGTACGGGAATCTGCTGGTTGACCTGGGCCGTGTTGTAGATGGCGCGCGCCAGCGGCGCCAGGGTCAGCACCTCGATCTTGTGCTCGATGGCGATCGACTTGATGTACAGCGCCAGCTCGTCGACGCCCTTGGCCACGACGAACGGCGCCTCGGCGCGCTTCTCGTCGTACTTCAGGGCGACGGCATAGTGTTCCGGGTTGACGACGACGACGTCCGCCGTCGGCACGGTCTTGCGCGCGCTGCGCTGGGCCATGGCGCGCTGCAACTGGCGGATGCGGCCCTTCACTTCCGGCCGCCCTTCGCTGGTCTTGTGCTCTTCCTTCACGTCCTGCTTGCTCATGCGCTGGTTCTTGGCGAAGAAGAAGGCCTGGGCCGGTACGTCGATGATGGCGAACAGGATAAAGATCGACACCATCGACATCAGGCCGTCGGCCATCAGCGAGGCACCGTTCAGCATGGCCTCGGACAGGGGCTGCGACTGCAGCCGCGCGTAGTCGTTCATCGTCGAGCGGGCCATGTGCACCAGCACGGCGATCAGCACGGAGGCCTTGGCGACGGACACCAGCAGCTCGAAGCCATGCTTGCCGGAAAACAGGCGGCCCAGGTTGGAGATCGGGCTCATGCGCGAGAACTTGGGGGCCAGGTTCTTCGTGCTGGCAACGAAGCCGCCCGGCAGTACCGAGGACAGCACGATGCAGAACGGCACCAGGAACAGGGGCAGCACCATCTTGACGAGCAGCAGGCTGGCCTCGTAGAACACGTCGGACATGGCATTGCCCAGCGCATCGCCCGCGTCCAGCGGCACGAAGCTTTGCGCGAAGATGGCCCTGAACTGGTCCAGGTAGGTGGGCAGCAGGTAGATGAACAGCTTCAGGCTGACCAGGATGCCGATGGCCGTGGCCAGGTCCTTCGACCGGGTCACCTGGCCTTCCTCGCGGGCCTTCCTCAGCTTCTGCTGTGATGCCTTCTCTGTCTTGTCGCCGCTACCGGATTCAGCCATTGCGCTGCCCTTCCGCTACCTGCATCTGTTGCCGGATCATTTCCAGCACCTGCCCCGACATGCGCGTGTAGTGGTCCGGGATGAAACGCACCACCTGGCCCAGCATCAACAGCCCGAACAGGGTGATGACGGAAAAACCCAGCGAAAACAGATTCAGCGAGGGTGCCACGCGATTGAGGAAACCGAAACCGAGTTGTACCACGACGGTGGAAAACACGATTGGAATGGCCAGCAGCATTGCTGCGGAGAAGATCCACGCGGCGTTCCACGCCACTGTCTGTAGCAGCAGCGGGCCGAAGCCGCCACCCAGCGGCCAGGCCTTGAAGCTGGCACCGATGACGCCCGTGATGACGAGGTGGCCGTCGATGGCGAAGAACACGATAATCGACAGCATCGAGAGCAGGCCCGACACGACGTCCGACGAGGCGCCGTTCAGCGGGTCGTTCATGACGGCCATCGAAAAGCCCATCTGCGACGACACGATATAGCCCAGCAGGCTGATGACGGCCATGCTGAAGTGAAACGCCAGGCCCAGCACGAAGCCGATGATGGCCTGCTCCAGGGTGGCCACGGCGGCGGCCAGCGTGAACGGGTCGATGACGACCTGTTCGCGTCCCGTGATCGGCATCATCAGCACGGCGATGACGAGCGAGACGAGGATGCGGATCGGCACGGGCACCATGGCCTCGCCCAGCACGGGCGCGGCCGACAGCAGCGCCATGGCGCGCACGAACGGCCACCACAGCGCATTTAGCAGCGGAAAGAGATTGGCGAGAACCTGTTCCACGCGCTCTAGCCGACCAGGGTGGCCGCGCGCGTGAAGATGGACACGCAGTAGTCCATCAGGTAGCTGGCCATCCAGCGCCCGGTGAGGATGATGGCGAACAGCGTGATCAACAGGCGCGGCAGGAACGACAGTGTCTGTTCGTTGATCTGCGTGGCGGCCTGGAACAGGGCGACGACGAGGCCGGCCACCAGGCCGGGGATCACCAGCACCAGCACCAGGACCATCACGATGTGCAGGGCCTCGACCACCAGGTCGACGGCTACGTCGGGAGTGAGCATAGTCTTGTCCGTAAAGCGTCGCTAATAGGCCTGGATGCTCGTCACCAGGGTGTTGACGGTCAGGGTCCAGCCGTCCACCAGCACGAACAGCAGCAGCTTGAACGGCAGCGAAATGACGAGGGGCGACAGCATCATCATGCCCATCGCCATCAGCACCGAGGACACCACCAGGTCGATGATCAGGAAGGGGATGAACAGCATGCAGCCGATCTGGAAGGCCGTCTTCAGTTCCGACAGCACGAAGGCGGCCAGCTTGACGGTGAAGGCATGGTTCATCGGCACCGTCACATTCGCTTCGCCGGCCAGGGTGGCGATCTGCTTCAGCGCCGCCTTGCTGGTCTGGGCCAGCATGAAGCGCGATACGGGCTGCTCGGCAATGCGCAGCGCCTCGGTCAGGCCGATGCGGTCCTGGTCATAGGGCACGAAGGCGTCGCGCCAGATCTGGTCGCCGATGGGCTTCATGACGAGCAGGGTCAGGATCAGCGCCACGCCCGTGATGATCCGGTTCGGCATGCCCTGCTGCAGGCCCAGCGCCGAGCGCAGCAAGGTCAGCACGATGACGAAGCGGGTGAAGCTCGTCATCATCATGACCATGACGGGCAGCAGGCCCAGCAAGGTCATCACGATGAGGATCTGCATCTTCACCGACAGGTCGGTGGCGGCGCCGGGCACCACCCCGGCCAGCAGGTCGGGGGTATTGCCCGGCGCGGCCTGGGCCAGCGCCAGCGCAGGCACGGCCATCAACAGCGCAAAAAGTAACTGTGGAAACAAGCGTGGCAACTTCGTCAAGACACCCCCAAAAGCAAAAGGCCGGCTGCGGGAGCCGGCCGGCCTGCGAAACACGACATCATGAGGTCATCATGTCGAGGTTGAGCCCGTCCAGGTCGATCACTTTCAGGCCATAGTTCTCGCCCGCCACCACCACTTCGGCGCGGCCGATGGCGGTGCCGTTGACCTTGATGACGAGGGGTTCGCCGGCCAGCACGTCGAGCTCGACGACGCTTTCCGGGCCGATGCTCATCAGCTCTTCCAGCGAAATACGGGCCGAACCCACTTCCAGCGTCAGGGTGACGGGAATCTTGCGCATCATCTGCGGCAGATCGCGCCGTGGCGGGCGTGCAACCTGCATCTCGGCCAGGTCGGCGGCGACCGGATCGAGGATCATCTCTTCCGTCACATCGTCCAGCAGCTCGCTGCCGGTGCCGTTTTCATTTACGTTCATCATAGTTATTCGATGTCTTCAAAAGATGTTAGGCACAGTTTGCCCTTGTGCTCCGTGACGGCGGCCGTAAACAGCCGCGAGTCCTCCAGCATCACATCGGCCCGATGCAGGCTGACCGGAATGACATCGCCCACGCGCAGGTCGAACAGCGACCCGAGCGTGACCTCCTTGCTGACCAGGCGGCCATTCAGTGCCACCTGCATGCGTTGCGCCAGCGGCGATGCGGGCGGCCGCTTGACCGATTCACGCTCCGAGGCGAGGCCGCGCAGCACGTCGGAAATCAGGTGCTTGTCCAAGGTGACCCACAGCTTGCCTTCCAGTTCGCCCTCGCGCACGGCGATTGCCACGACCCAGGTGCCCTTAGGCGGGTTCGGCGCCGTGATGGCCTCAACCGGTTGCGTGGCCGATGCGCCGACACCAGGGACGTTTTCCGCGATCCGCTGCGCGACAACGGCGGCAATTTGTTGGCCCAAAACAACAGCAAGGCGCTCTTCCGTCGCCGTCACTTTGACGAGCGCCTCGTCGACTGCCGGTTCACTGCCCTTGCCGCGACCATAACGGTTATTCAAGACCTGTAGCAACACCTTTCGTTCGAGCGAGAACGCCAGAACGCCGCCAGCGCCCGTGAAATGCAACCAGCGGGTACGCCGCTCGTTGCCGTCCAGGCGCGCCACGTCCACCGCATCCACGACGAAAGCCCCCCAGTAGCGCCGGTTGGCGCCCTGGCGCAGGGCGGCGGTCAGGTCGTCGCGCAACTGGGCGGCAAACTGCGGCAAGCGGTGCACGGGCCGTCCCAGCAGGGCCGGGTCCAGCACCAGGGCCTGCGCAGCATTGGTCGATGAGCTTGTTAAATATGTCATAGGTGTGTATTCGTCTGCATGGCACATCGTATCGCAAAGTATACGAGGGCACGATCCAGCGATCATAGAATAACCGAAAATCGTCATTATTGCCACGAATCAATACCGCACGATTGAGAAATTCCCCTTTACAGTGCTGTTGCCACCCGGTAAGCTTATCCCTGTCCCGAGCAACACACATCACTGCCGCAAGTTAATGACGAGCGGCGCCTAGTGTTTGATTATTAAGGACTTTTGCCACAGTAACAGCGTTTCTTTCACAGGAAACAATGCAGCGCACTGAATCGACACTGGCACATTATCTATGCATGATTGCAATTAATCATGCCGATCATCCAGATAATCGGATGAATGTTATGTCAGCAGTTTTCGGGTTTTCCAATCGGCTTGCAGCGCTGGCAGCCAGGATTGAAAACCGGACCCGCAGCACCCCCTGACCCGCGCCATGCACCCGTGGCGGCAAGACCGAAGGGGTGGCAGTGGAATCGAAGATCAACGTTGCAAGAAAGTGAGTACGCAAATGGCAAATCCCATCGCAAGCATGATCCAGGCGGACCTGGCGTCGCTGACCAACGCGGCCGCCGACCTGGCCCAGCACACCCAGATCGCTCCCGCCGCCCAGTTCGGCGGCATGCACTCCCCCGCCGGCGATTCTGCCGGTTCTTTCGCGCAAGCAATGCAGAACGCCGTCTCCGGCGTGAATGCGGCCGACCAGGCTGCCAGCGCAAAAATGGCCGACGTCGACGCCGGCCGCAGTGACGACCTGGTGGGCGCCATGATGGCCAGCCAGGAAGCCAGCCTGTCCTTCTCCATGTTGATGCAGGTTCGCAACAAGGTGATGGGCGCCGTCGACGAGCTCATCAAGTTGCCGCTGTAACGCTGTCATTCACCCGCCGTACCCTCTGTTCGACTAAGCGAAAGTCCCCGTGATTAATACTCTCAAGTCCGCCTTCGGGCGCTTGCGCGGCTCCTCCAATGGGATGCCGGGCGTGCCCCCTGCCCTGCTGAAGAACCTGTATCCGCTGATGCTGCTCGCCATCGGCGTGACGGCCCTGGTGCTGATGTTCCTGTGGAAGGACCAGTCCGGCTACAAGCCCGTGTTCGGCGCCCGCGAAAAAGTGGCCGTGTCCGACATGATGACCGTGCTCGAAGCGGAACAGATTCCCTATCGCATCCACCCGGACAGCGGCCAGGTGCTGGTGCCCGACGAAATGCTGGGCAAGGTGCGCATGCTGCTGGCCGCCAAGGGCGTGACGGCGCAGCTGCCGGCCGGCCTGGAGCTGATGGACAAGAACGATCCGCTGGGCGTGTCGCAATTCGTCCAGGACGTGCGCTTCCGCCGCGGCCTGGAAGGCGAACTGGCCCAGTCGATCATGACGCTGGACGCCATCGCCTCGGCCCGCGTGCACCTGTCGATCGCCAAGTCGACGTCGTTCGTGTCGTCGGACGGTGAAAAATCGTCGGCGGCCGTCGTCATCGGCCTGAAGCCCGGCCGCACCTTGACGCCGGAACACATCGCTGCCGTCGTCAACATGGTCTCGGGCAGCGTTGCCAGCCTGGCGCCGGCTCGCGTGTCGCTGGTCGACCAGGCCGGCAACCTGCTGTCCTCGCACGTCGACCTGACGGACGGCTTCGATGCCAGCGCCGCCGGCAACGATGCCCAGAAACGGGTGCAGGAAGAAATCAAGGGCAATATCCGCGGCCTGCTGGGCCCGATCGTCGGCGACGACAACTTCAAGATCTCCGTCACGGCCGCCGTCGATAACGACAAGGTCGAGGAAACGGTCGAGAAATACGGCGAAACGCCGAAAGTCACCAGCGAAGCGATGCGCGAAGAGCAGGACCGCAACCGCATGGCCATGGGTGTGCCGGGCACGCTGTCGAACCGCCCGCCGGCCGCCGAAGCCGCCCCGGACGCGGCCGCCGCCGCCGGTGCCGCCGCCGGCGCCCCGGGCCAGATGCCCGACGGCAGCGCCCGCAAGAATGCAACCACGCGCCAGTATGCTTACGACCGCAGTATCGTACAGACCAAGCGTGCCCGGGGCCGCCTGGAACACCAGAATGTCGCCATCGTGCTGGCCCAGGCCGCCGCGATGAATCCGAAGACGGGCTGGACCGCCGCCGAACTGGCCAATGTCGACAAGGTGCTGCGTAACGGCCTGGGCATCAACGCCGAGCGGGGCGACACCTTGGTGGTGTCGGCCATGAACTTCCCGCCGAAAGCGGCACCGGTGCAGTGGTGGGAAGAGCGTGACAACGTCGTCGACATGGGTGGCTGGATCGGCTACGCGGTGGCAACCCTGCTGGGTTACTTCCTGATCCTGCGCCCGCTGATGCGCCTGTTGACGAACCGGATGGCACCTGCCGCCGTCGTTCCGGCGCCGGCACTGGCCCTGGATACGCGCAGCGGCGCCGAGCGCCGCGCCGGCGACACGGCCGCGCTGCCGGCCGGTGTCGAAACGGTTGCCGGTACCCCGGCCGCCCTGGGCGCGACGGCTGCCGTGGCTGCCGTAGCAGGCAGCGTGGGCATGGGGTCGGGTGGCATGCCGGTGGTGCCGCTGCTGGAGAACTACGACCTGCCGCCCGCCGGCTCGCCGGTCGACGTGATGGTCGATCACCTGAAGGTTCTGGCCGAGAAAGAGCCGGAGCGTGTTGCCGAAGTCGTCAAACAGTGGATGCAGAAAAATGGCCGAGCTCAATAATATGAACGAACTGATGCCTGTCGAAGGCGCCACCCTGACCCCGGTCGAGCAGGCCGCCATCGTCCTGCTGTCGATCGGCGAGGAACAGGCCGCCGCCGTGCTGCGCTGCCTGTCCCGCGAGGAACTGCTGGAAGTGACGCAAGTGATGTCGCGCATGAGCGGCATCAAGGTGGAAGCCGTGAAGACGGCCATCCAGACCTTCTTCGACGACTACCGCGAACAGTCCGGCGTGCATGGCGCGTCCCGTTCCTACCTGAAACGCTCGCTGGACCTGGCGCTGGGCGGCGATATCGCGAACACCGTGCTGAACAATATTTACGGTGACGAGCTGCGCCCGAAAATGGCCCGGCTGCAGTGGGCTTCGCCGAAGTGGCTGGCCGACTACATCGCCAACGAGCACGTGCGCATGCAGGCCGTGTTCCTGGCCTTCCTGCCGCCCGCGCTGGCCGGCCAGATCATCGACGGCCTGCCGCTGGAAGGGCGCGACCTCGTTCTGCTGAGCCTGGCTCGCCTGGACGAGATCGACCGTGACCTGTTGGTCGAGCTCGACGAGCTGGTCGACCGCTGCCTGGCCTCGTTCGACATGCAGAGCACCAGCATCGAAGGCGTCAAGCAGGTGGCCGAGATCCTGAACCGCCTGCCGGGGAACCGTGCCCAGGTCGTGGAACTGCTGCGTGCCCACGATCCTTCCATCGTCGAGCAGATCGAGATGTCGATGTACGACTTCCTGATCCTGTCGACCCAGACGGAAGCGGTGCTCTCGCGCATCATCGAGGAAGTGCCGCTGGAGCAGTGGGCCGTCGCACTGAAGGGTGCCGAGGGTTCGATCCGCGACGCCGTGCTGAAGACGATGCCGAAACGCCAGGCCCAGGCCTTCGAGGACATGATGCGCCGCGCCGGTCCCGTGCCGATGTCGCGTATCGAGGCATCGCGCCAGGAAATCATGGCGACCGTCAAGGCGCTGGCCGATTCCGGCGAAGTCGAAGTGCAGCTGTTTGCCGAGACGGTGGTCGAATGAAGCAGTTCCGCCCTTACCGCTTTCCGCCCCTGTCCCACCATACGCCGCAATCGGCGCAGCGTGGCGGCACCGGCACGACGGTCGATGCCGCCCAGTGGCAGGCATCGATCAGCGAAGGATTCGAGCAGGGGCAGCGCGACGGCTATGACATCGGCCTGCAGCGGGGCCAGGAAGACGGCTTCGAGGCGGGACGCCAGCAGGGCCTGGCCGAAGGCCGCGACGAAGGCCGCCAGGAAACCCTGGTCGGCTACGACCAGCTGGCCCGGCCCGTCGACGCGATGCTGAAAAGCCTGAAGAAGCTGCGCAGCGATTACCGCGCGGCGCAGCGCAAGGAAGTGGTGGACCTGGTGGCCAAGGTGGCGCGTTCCGTGATTCGCGCGGAACTGGCCCTGCAGCCGGTGCAGATCATGGCCCTGGTCGACGAGACCCTGGCATCGATGCCGCCCACGCGCGAGGAAATCGACGTCTTCCTGAACCCGGAAGAACTCAAGCGCGTGACGGAACTGGACCCGAAACGGGCCAAGCGCTGGAACCTGATCGCCGATTCGCGCCTGGAACCGGGCGAATGCCGTATCCGCGCCGGCGACAGCGAAGTCGATGCCGGTTGCACCCAGCGCCTGGCGGCCGTGATGGAACAGGTCGACAAGCAATTGCAAGCCGCCGACGGCGGCGATGACGACGACGAGAACGACGAATGATTGCTGACGCACTGCGCAAGCTGGAGCTCGATGCGGTACCGATGGCCACGCCGACGGGTCGGCTGGTCGGCGCCCAGGGGCTGCTGCTCGAAGCGGTCGGCTGCCCGATGCACACGGGCCAGCGCTGCCAGATCGAAACGGTCGGCGGCGACTGGCTGGAAGCGCAAGTGGTGGGCTTCCGCGACAAGGTGTCCTACCTGATGCCGTTCAAGAAGGCCATCGGGCTGACCACGGGCGCGCGCGTGCTGCCCCATGCGGAAAAGGTGAATTTGCAGATCGGCAACGGCTGGCTGGGCCGCATGGTCAACGGCCTGGGCGAGCCGATCGACGGCCTGGGCAAGCTGACGGGCGAACACGTGCTGGAAATGCAGCCGCCCAAGGTCAATCCGCTGAAGAAGACGCCCGTGCACGAGCCGCTCGACGTGGGCGTGCGCGCAATCAATTCCATGCTGACCCTGGGCAAGGGCCAGCGCGTGGGCCTGATGGCCGGTTCCGGCGTCGGCAAGTCCGTGCTGCTGGGCCTGATCACGCGCCAGACGGTGGCCGACGTCGTCATCGTCGGCCTGATCGGCGAACGCTCGCGCGAGGTGCGCGAATTCGTCGACATGTCGCTGGGGCCGGACGGCCTGAAGAAAGCCGTGCTGGTGATCGCGCCGGCCGACGAATCGCCCATGATGCGGGTGATGGCAACCGAATTGTGCCATTCGATTGCCGCCCATTTCCGCGACCAGGGCAAGAACGTGCTGCTGCTGGTCGATTCGCTGACGCGCTATGCGATGGCGCTGCGCGAAGTGGCGCTGGCGCTGGGCGAGCCGCCGGCGACGAAAGGCTATCCGCCGTCCGTGTTCTCGAACCTGCCGCAGCTGGTGGAATCGGCCGGCAACGGCGAGCACCCGGACGGCTCGATGAGCGCCATCTACACGGTGCTGGCCGAAGGCGACGACCAGCAGGACCCCATCGTCGACACGGCACGGGCCATCCTGGACGGCCATATCGTGCTGACGCGTTCGCTGGCCGAGCGGGGCCACTACCCGGCCATCGACGTGGGCCAGTCGATCAGCCGTTGCATGAACGGCATCATCAGCAAGGAACACATGCTGGCGGCGCGGGCGCTGAAGGCGGCCATGGCCAAGCACGACCGTGTGCGCGACCTGATTCCGCTGGGCGCCTACGTGCCCGGCGCCGATCCGGTGACGGACAAGGCGGTGCAGCTGCACCCCCATATCGAGGCCTTCCTGTGCCAGGGCACCAAGGAAGACGCGCCCTACACCCCGTGCGTGGAGCAACTTGAAAGGCTGATGACGTGAGCGACGTGAACCTGATCCGCAACCTGTCGACGCTGGTCGCCCTGCGCAACTCGGAACTGGAAAAGCTGCAAACGGCCCAGGCCGCCAAGGAAGCCACGGCCGAGCGCTACCGCAAGACGCTGGAACGGCTGCACGGCCTGGCCACCAGCAGCGGTCCGTCCGGTGCCCTGCCGCTGGCCCTGGCGGCCAACTGCGGTGCCTACAAGCAGGCCGTGCTGGCAATGGCGGACAGCCACCGGCTCGACCTGACGATGCACGAGGCCGACATGGCCGTGTCGCAGCGGGCGCTGAACGCGGCATACGTGAAACGGGAAGTGCTGGGGCAGGTACTGGACAAGAAACAGCAGGTGGTGACGTCGGCAAAGCATGTGCAAGAACGGAAAGTGCATGATGACCTGGCAACGCAACTGTGGTTGCGATCCCAAAAATAAAGCCATACGGAAATAAATTTCATGGGAACGTCCCTTTGGTCGCTTCTACCCAAGGTACACTCTCAATAATTTCCTCGGAGCACGAAAATGGCATCGACCGCACCAACCTACGATCCGAAAAGCACGGCGACCCAGCTGGCCACCGCCTATATTTCAGACCGCCAGTCCATCCTGACCAGCCAGAACACGGCGGCGACGTCGACGGAAAAGGCCCTGACGAGCCTGAAATCGGCCATGAGCACCTTCGAAGGCGTCATGTCCGGCCTGTCGCTGAAGAAATCCGTGCTGGCCACGACGGCCACGTTCAGCTCGGCCGTCGGCACTGCCACGGCCGGCACCGCCGCGACGGCCGGCACCTACAACTTCTTCGTCGAGCAGCTGGCCACGGCCAACCAGGCCGCGTATGACAACCTGAACGATACGACGCCGATCGCCGAAGCGGGCACGATCACGGTGTCGGTGGGGATGTCCAGCTTCGCCGTCGACCTGAACACGGCCGACCAGAGCGGCGACGGCGTGCTGTCCGTGAAGGAAATCGCCACGGCCATCAATATCGCGTCGGGCAACACGGCCAAGGTGACGGCCTCGACCATGACGGTCAACGGCGTCCAGAAACTGGTGCTGACGGGTAGCGAGACGGGTGCGGCCAATACGGTCGGCATCGACAGCAGCGCCCTGCCCGCCGGTACGCTGAAGGATGCGCTGGCCCTGCCGGCCAACCGCACCGACCTGATGGTGGCGAAGGATGCCATCGTCTACCTGGGCGACAAGGCCACCGGCACGAAACTGCAGCAGGCCTCGAACACCTACAACGTCATCGACGGCGTGTCGATGACGTTCACCAAGGCGCAGTCCGTGGGCGAAAGCCCGGTCAGCCTGACGGTGGGCACGGATGCCAGCGGCACCCAGGCCAACCTGCAAGGTTTCGTGGACGGCTGGAATGCCCTCGTGAAGACCTTGCAAAGCCTGACCGACGCGGGCGATGCCGTCAGCGGCGCCTCGGCCGGTGCCTTCAATGCCGACGCCGGCGTGCAGGCACTGCGCACGCGCATGCAGGCAGCCCTGCGCCAGCAGGTAGGCGGCCAGAGCCTGGTGAACTACGGCGTCACGGCCCAGCGCGACGGCACCCTGACCTTGGACACGACGCGCATGAACAAGGCGCTGAAGGCCAACCCGAACGGCCTGGACGCCATCATGGGCTCGTCCAGCCTGACGACGCCGAGCGGCGTCATGGGCAGCCTGGACAAGCTGACGGACCAGTGGACCGACCTGTCCTCGGGCCAGATCACCAAGCGCCGCGACAACAACACGAAGGTCCAGGACGGCATCATGGACCGCCAGGCCCGCCTGGACAAGCAATACGAGGCAGCGTACGTGCGCTACCTGAACCAATTTACCAAGCTGCAGACGCTGCAGGCGCAGATGAGCAGCAACACCAGTATTTTCGATGCCCTGTTCGGCGACAAGTCGAATTAATTTAATTCGGACACGCCGCACCGGGGCGCCTTGCGAACCCTAGTTTAGAACGGTTACCAGATGATGAATCACGACGCTTACAGCGAATACCACTCGACCAACCTGGACGCGCAGACCGCGCGCGCCTCGCCGATCGAACTGGTGCTGGTGTTGACGGATGGCCTGCTCGAAGAGCTGGCGCGCGCCCGCGGTCATATCGTGGGCAAGCGCTACGAACTGAAGGCGACCAGCCTGGACAAGTGCACGCAGATCATCAACGGGTTGTCGAGCTCGCTCGATTTCGATAACGGCGGCGAAGTGGTGGCCAATCTCGGCCGGCTGTACGACTACTGCGCCGCCCGCCTCTACCGGGCCGGCATCGACATGGACCCCGCCATCGTCGACGAAGTGGTTGGCCTCCTGGCGACGATCAGGCAAGGCTGGCTGGGGGTGCAGGCGAAACATGGATAGGCAACAACAACTCCTGCGGCTGGGCCAGCGCCTGGCCGCCGCGACCGCGGCGTCCGACTGGGACGAGCTGGCGGCGTTGAATACCTTGATGGCGTCCTCCTTGCCGGCCTTGGCCGCCCAGGGCAAGTGGACGCCGGCCGAACGGGCAGCCCTGGCCGCCCTGCGCCAGTTGCACGGCGACGCCGTGCTGCAGGCGCACTCGGCCAGTACGGAACTGGGCAAACACTTGCAGCATATGACAACGCATAAAGAGGGCTGGCTTGCCTATGCCCTCGATAACGAATTTGCCGGAACCGAAGCATGATGATGACAATCCCCACCGCGCCAGCAGGCGCACCCGCAGCGGACACCACGCTGCCAGGCGCCGTTGCCGCAAATGGCGGCGCCAACCCAGGCGTCACGCCGACCGGCTCTGCCGGCGCCGTGGAAGGCCAGGCCGAGAGCACCGGCCTGCCGTTGATGTTTGCCCAGATGCTGGACCTGGCCGGCCTGGCCGGGCTGGCCACGCCCCCGGCGGCCGAGGCGCAAGCCCCAGCCACCGAAGGCGAGGCGAGCGTCGTGGCCGATGCGGCCGGTGCCCAGGCACCGCTGGCGGCCATGATGCCGCTGTTTAATTTCACCGCCCTGCCGGTGGTGCGGACCGAGACGGCCGCCCTGCCCGGCACGCCTGCCGCTGGCGCTGCCGCTGCCGCTGGCGCTGGCGCTGCCGCTGTCGCGACCGGCACGCCCGGCACCGTGACGGCGCTGGACGGCGCCGCCGTGCGCAGCCAGGCCGGCAATATCGCGCTGCTGGGCGGCAATGCCGACCAGGCCCGCCAGGCTGCCGCCGACGCCATCACGGCCGCCGGCATGCTCGTCAACGTGCGGCCGCAAGGCACCGTCGTGGCACCGGCTCCCGTCAAGGGCGGCGACGTGGCCACGCAGGACACCTACCGCATGGCCCGTCCGGAAAGCGTGCCGGCCGGCCTCACCGCCACCGCAGCTCCCGTCACGGCCGTGGCGCAGGAAGCTGGCCTGGCCTCGGACAGCAATGCCCGCGGCGAACAGGGCCAGCAGGGAACCTCGTTCCGTGGCGTCATGGCCTCGGCCGCGCCGCTGGCCAATGATGCCGCCGCCACGCCGGACGTCGTCAAGCTGGCCGGCAGCCCGGACGGCTGGCAGCAGCCGCTGCGCGCCGCCCTGGGCGACCGCCTCCAGCTGCAATTGCAGCGCAACAGCGAACACGCCGTGATCCGGCTCGATCCGCCCAACCTGGGCAGCATCGAAATCTCGATCCGGCACAGCGCCGGCTCGCTGCAGGTGAACCTGTCGGCCAGCAATGGCGAGGTGCTGCGGCAGCTGAACGCCGTCGGCGACAATATGCGCCAGGACCTGTCGACACGGCAATTCAACGACGTCGCCGTGACGGTCTCGGCATCGAACGGCCGCGGCCTGGCCGACGGCAGCGGTCGCGGCAATGGCGGCGAACGCGAACAACCGCAACGCGGCCCGGGCCGTGCGCTGAGCGAAGGTGACGAAGTCGCAGCCACCTTCGCCATGCAAACCGAACGGGAGTAAGGAATAAATGAACAAGAAACTCATCATTGCCTTCGCGGCCGTCGCACTGCTGTGCGCCGGCGGTGCCGGCGGCGCCGTGTGGTATTTCTCGGCCCAGAAGGCCGAGGCAGCGGCGGCCGAGCATGCCACCGAGGGCGATGCGAAGCACGCCAAGGCGGATGGCAAGGCCAAGAAAAAGAAGAAGGAAGACAAGGACGACGAGGAAGCCCAGCCGCTGAAGTACCTCACCGTCGACAAGGTCATCGTCATGCTGCGGCGCGCGCCGGGCGACAACGTGTCGCACTACCTGTCGGCCGACCTGGTCGTGGCCACGCCCGTCAAGCAGGAAAAGGAAGCGAAGGAACACCTGCCGCTGCTGCGCAGCGTGGCCGTGCGTCACTTGTCGGCGCTGTCGATGGAAAAGGCCCAGGCCATGACGATCGACCAGTTCGCCGAGGAGCTGAACAAGGCCTACGAGACGACCTACGAGGAGGAAGGCCGCGAGCAGCCCTTCAAGGAAGTCATGATCGGCAAGCTGATCATTGAGTGATGCGGCGTTACGGACAGTGAGGCAAGCATGGCTTTTGTAGCTACCGAGAACTACACCGAAAGCTATGGCGCAAGCTATGGCGAAAGCTACGGCGAAGCATTCGCCGCTACCAGCGCGACCGCCGAGATGAGCCCGGCGGCCGAGCAGAAACACCTGCTGGCGTATTCGCCGCTGGTGAAGAAGATCGTTCGGCAGCTCAACTCGCAGATCGCCGGCGCGATCGACCGCGAGGACATGGAACAGATCGGCCTGATGGGCCTGCTGGAAGCGCTGCGCCGCTACGGCGAGCCGGACGCTGCCTTCGGCAGCTATGCCAGCCTGCGCATCCGCGGCGCCATCCTGGACGAGCTGCGCCGGCAGGACTGGCGCCCCCGCGCCGTGCGCCAGCAAAGCCACAAGCTGCGCGACGGCGTGCGCCAGCTGACGCGCAAGCTGGGCCGCGAGCCGTCTGAAGCGGAGGCCATTGCCGGCCTGGGCATCACGGCAGACGAATACATGGCCTACCAGCTCGACGAGAGCGCCGAGGTGCTGGCCAGCTTCGACGACCTGCTGCAGGAGCAGCAGGCCACCGATGGCAGCGGCGGCAGCTCGCCCAGCCCGGAAGACCAGCTGATGCTGCGGCGCAGCCTGGAACAGGCCCTGAACGGCCTGAACGAACGGGAACAGCGTGTCGTGCAGATGTACTACGAGTTCGAGCTGAGCTACAAGGAAATCGCGGCCGTGCTGGACCTGACGGATGCCCGCGTGTGCCAGCTCAACAAGGCGGCCCTCAATAAGATGAAAGCGGTGTTGCAGGCATAGGCCGCGCACGCTAAAAAAAGGATTTCACCATGCAGCAGATTATTGGCTTTCTGATTATTTTCGGTAGCGTCTTCGGCGGTTACACGCTGATGGGCGGCACCTTCGCGGCCATCTGGCACCCGATCGAGATTCTCGTCATCGCCGGCGCCGGCGCGGGTGCCCTCGTGCTGGGCAACCCCGGCCACGTGCTGCACGAGCTGACCCACCAGCTGAAGAAGATCGTCGTACGGAAAAAATACGACTCGGAATTCCAGCGCCAGCTGCTGCTGCTGATGTACGAGCTGCTGCAACTGGCCGCCGGCGGCCTGAAGGCGCTGGACGCCCACGTCGAAGCGCCGAAGGACAGCGCCATCTTCCAGCGCTACCCGCTCGTGCTGGAAGAACAGAAGCTGCTCTCTTTCATCGTCGACAACTTCCGCCTGATGGCGATGGGCAAGATCAACGCCCATGAGCTGGAAGGCGTGCTGGAGCAGGAACTGGAACTGATCCACGAGGAACTGACGCAGCCGGCCAAGTCGCTCAACAAGATCGGTGAAGCCATGCCCGGCTTCGGCATCCTGGCCGCCGTGCTGGGCATCGTCATCACGATGGGTACCGTGGGCGGCGGCGCCTCGTCCGGCGAAATCGCCGAGAAGGTGGGTGCGGCCATGGTCGGTACCTTCATCGGTATTTTCCTGTGCTACGGCCTGATCGACCCGATCTGCAATATGCTCAAGCAGCTGGTGGGCGAGGAAGCGTCGACGATGGAAATCGTCAAGGTGGTGCTGGTCACGCACGTGGCCGGCAAGCCGGCCCTGCTGGCGATCGACTCGGGCCGCCGCCTGGTGCAACTGAACACGAAGCCAAGCTTCGCCCAGCTGGAAAGCTGGATCACGGCAATGGAAGGCGGCGGCGACGATTCCGGCGGCGATGCATCGCGTCGAGGAGGTGGCCGTGCTAAAGCCGCATGAAAAACACCATGAAACCACCATCGTCAAGCGCGGTGGCGGCAAGCATGCCCACGACGAACACGGCGGTGCCTGGAAGGTAGCCTTCGCCGACTTCTGCCTGGCCCTGATGTGCCTGTTCCTGGTGCTGTGGCTGATGGCGGCGCGTAATACGGAAAGCCTGGAACAGATCCTGACGGAAGCGGACGGCAACAAGACCAACCAGGGCAAGGGCGTCATGCCGGAACAAATGGGCGGCCCCCGGGGCAGCCTGATCGACCGCCTGCCCCTGCCCCGCGTGGGCAATACGGATACGGACGGCAAGGCCGAGAAAAGCACGCAGGACAGCCCGGAAGCGGCGCCGAAGAAGGTCAGCTACGAGTCGCCCGACGACCTGCAGCTGCTGGCCAAGGCCCTGCAGGAAATGAGCAAGGATGCCGGCCTGGCCAGCAACCTGCAGTCGGTGGTGACGCCGTACGGCCTGCGCGTGATGCTGCACGATACTGATCGACAAGGCATGTTTGTGCGGGGCAGTGCAGTGCCGACGGGCAAATTTACGACACTTATGCGCAAGATGGGCCCCCTTTTTGCACGCATGGAGAACCAAATGCTGATCGTTGGGCACACGGATTCGTTACAATATGCGGACACCAGCCATTCCGCATTTTCGAACTGGAACCTGTCGTCGAACCGCGCCATGTCCGCACGGGCCCAACTGCTGGCCGGCAGCATGCCGAACGACAGCGTGCTGCAGGTGGTCGGCATGGCCGACCGGGCGCCGCTCGATACCAAACATGCCGCTGCCGGCATCAACCGCCGCATCGAACTGCTGATCCTGACCCGCGGCCAGGCCGGCGCGATCGCCGCGATGTTCGGCATGCCGGGCAACAAGGAAAACCTGGCGCCCGGCGTCGACACGGAGCTGCCGGAAGTCGGCGAGCTCAAGGCACTGCGCGAGAAACTGCGGCCGGGGAGTAACTGACATGGCAATTGAAACGAAGGCAAGAGGTCAACGTATGCGTATTTCTAGTGGTGCTCCAGGGAGCGTGGTGGTCCAGACCGTGACGGATGCGGCGCCGGCCGAAACCGTGCGCGCACCGGCCCGTGTGGCCGGGGAAACCCTGCAGTCGGCGGTGATGCAGCCGGCTTTGCAGGCGATGAACGAAATGCCCGACATGGACCATGAAAAAGTGGCCATGCTGCGCGACGCGCTCGCCAAGGGTGAGCTGCCGTTCAATGCCAACAAGCTTGCCGGTTTGATCCAGCGCTTCCACGGAGAACATTGAGTGAAGCCGCTTGGCGCCCCTGCGCCGCTGTCGCGCCAGGAGGCCATGAAGCAGCTGCTGCAAGGCCTGGCGGACGACCGCGACGGCTACGGCCAACTGCTGGGACTGCTCGACGAGCAGTTCGACGCCGCCATCCGGCACCAGCGCGAACGGCTGGGCGACATCGCCACCGCCATCGGCGCGCTGGTCGATACGCTGGAAAGCCGGCGCGCCCGGCGCGTTGCGCTGGCGACAATACTGACCGGCCCCGAGCCGACGATGGAAGCCGCATTCGCTCTGCTCCGGGCCGATGCGCGTGCGCGTGCCCTGTCCGACTGGACGGCACTGGAACAGATGGTGGGAGCGGCCAAGGCGGCCAGCAAGCGCAACGGCGACTTGCTGGCTGAACAATTCACGATCATGCAGCGCGTGCTGCACGGAGATGATCAACTCTATGAACCGGTCTGATTTCACGTTTGCCACCGCGCCGACCCAGGCGACCGCCGCCACGGCATCGAATATGTCGGCGGCCCGCCCCGCCCTGCCCGCAGATTTCTCGGCAGGCGGCGGCAATGCCGGCTTTTCCGCTGCCTTTCGCCAGGTGCAGGGCGACGTCGCCAACTTCATCGACAACGGCGGCGGCAGCTTCACGAGCGATTCGGGCGCGCTGACGGCCGACGGTGCCGCCCTGCGCGCCCGCCTCGCGGCAAGCGCACCCAACAGCACCTGCGTCATCGATGGCGACATGGCCAGCAGCGGCATCGACGGCGATTTGCAGCAGCAGTTCCTGGCATCGATCCGCCCGTATGCGGAAGAAGCGGGCCAGAAGCTGGGCGTCTCGCCCGATATCGTCGCCGCCCACGCGGCACTGGAATCGGGCTGGGGCCAGCGCCCCCTGCGCAACGGCACGGCCGACAGCAACAACCTGTTCGGCATCAAGGCCGGCAGCACCTGGCAAGGCGACGTGGCCGCCAACGTCACCACCGAATACGAGCACGGCACGGCCCTGAAGAAGGTGGAGAAATTCCGCAGCTACCCGGACCAGGCCAGTGCCTTCCGCGACTACGCCACCCTGCTGGCGGACAATCCCCGCTACAAGAACGCGCTGAACACGGGCGGCGACGCCCTCGCCTTCGCCACCGGCCTGGCCAAGGGCGGCTACGCCACCGATCCGGCCTATGCGCAGAAGCTGTCGAAGCTGGCTGCCAGGGTCGCAGCGGGGTCTGTCCCCGTTAAGTGAAGGCAGCCGCGCTCGCCCCCAAGCGTCACAAGGGGACTGACCCCATTTTTTCGCGCAACCAGCCTACTTAGCGGTAAAAGCAAAAAATGGGGACGGTCCCCGGCGCCACTCACGCGCCCCGGCTCTTCCGCCATAAACCCACCCCCAGCAAGCCCGCCAGCAGCATCGCGTACGTCCCAGGCTCCGGCACGGGCGTCATGACGATGTCGCGGCCGAAGATGGTGACATTGGAATAATCCGGTACATTGCCGCCGTTATTGAGCCACTCGATCTGCCACGTGCCGTTCAGGGTCTGGCTTGCCTGCACGGTCTGGTTGTCGAACAGCCAGGCGCCACCGGAGCCACCGGCGTGGATCGCGAAGACCAGGTCGAGCGTGACGTTCATCGTCGCGCTGGGGTTGGTGACGGTCCACAGGCCGCTGGTGCCCGTGTTTTGCGTGAGGGTGAAGGTGAGAATGCCCGTGCCGTCGAACCCGTCGGTGGTGTCGGCACGGTCGATCATGGTCCAGGCGCCGCTGCCGAAGGGGTCGAAGGTGGTGCCGAAACCGCTCGTGTCGCCGTTCGGACCGCTGTGGGGATTCCAGCCGTCGGCAAAGGCGAACGCGTCGGCCGGCTGGCCGGCCAGGGTAACGTCGGATGCGTCGGCATTGCCGATGGCGGCATGGGCGGACGCGGCCAGCAGCACCGCTGCGGCGGTGGCGGCGATGACGTGGGTAAAACCTTGTACACAGCGTTGGGCAAGCGTTTTCATGGATAACTCCTCGAAGTTGATTTTGGCGATGCCGGCGCTGAACCGGCCCCGGCATACGCTTTCAACTTAGCAGCCCGACCGCATTCCGGCGGGCTTCTGGAGCGACCTCTTGATTACCTTCTAAGTGTCTGATTTTTCGACATAAATTGCTTTTTTTCCAGTTCTATCCGGCGGTCATTATTCGACCGGCTCGACCTGCCCGACATCGGTGACGCGGGCGCGGATCGTGACGCCGCTGGCGTTCTTGACGCGGATGCTGGCCCCGCGCGCGCCGGTGTCGAGCGCTTCGCCGGCCATGCTGACCTCGATCTGGTCGCGCTTGGCCACGATGCGTACCGGTTCGCCCCGCTTGACGAGGGTGGGCGCCACCAGCATGTTCTGGCGCAAAACGGACCCGGCGCGGATGGTGCGGCGGGTCGCCATGTCCTGCACGGCCGTCAGATCCGAGAAGCTGTCCGGCATGCCGCTGATATCGTGGCGCTCCAGCAACACGTCTTGCGCCGACAGAGTTTTCCCACTTGACAAGTCACTTGCCGCCACAGCAACTTGAGCGGAAATCTTCGCGCGCGTGACGAACTCATAACGCCAGCCGCCCTGGTCTGGACAGATTGCCACGAAACGCATCCGCGCCGGCGAGCGCGCATCGAGCGTCTCTACTCTGGGAGCGGCGTTGCACGGTCCGATCGGCCGCGTGTTTTTGACAACCTCGATTTCAAAGGCGGGATCGGCCCAGTTGGACAGTTCGGCATGCCGCTTCAGCTCGCCTTGCGCCGCTTGTTGCACTTGAGCGACAAGACGCTCCGGCGTTACCACGGCGGCGCCTGAAACTTTAATCGTGCCGACGAGCAACAACACGGGAATCCAAGGTAAAATTCGTTTATTGAACATGGGCAATACCTTTAAAACAGGTGTTCGAGGTCGTAACGTTTGATGCAATCCAGGTCGTGGCCATTTTACATGGGCTGTTCCGCCATGTAGGCGGCCCATTCAGGAGAGAAACAAATGGGAATCAATTTTAAGGAAGCAACCGGCGTGCACGCCGACGCGCTGCAGTTGCGCTCGGAGCGGACCCGCATCCTGGCATCCAATATCGCCAACGAGAACACGCCGGGCTACCAGGCCCAGGACATGGACTTCGCGGCATCGATGGCACAGGCGCAATCGAGCACCGACGGCGGCCTGGCGCTGCTGTCGGACAGCGATCCGCTGTACCGCGTGCCCTTCCACCCGACCAGCGACGGTAACACCGTCGAGATCGGTATCGAGCAAGCCGCGTTCTCGCAGAACGCCACCGATTTCCAGACCAGCCTGACCTTCATCAACATGAAGCTCAAGGGTCTGGCCAAGGCCATCAACGGCCAGTAAGGGAGGCACCGCATGAGTTTCAAGGATATTTCGCAAATCGCCGGTTCGGCCATGGCCGCGCAGACGGTCCGTCTGAACACCGTGGCATCGAACCTGGCCAACGCCGACTCCGTGTCCGGCAACGAAAACGACACCTACCGGGCCCGGAAGCCCGTGTTCGCGGCCGTCATGAACGAAGGCCCGAATGCCGAAGCGGGCGGCCGGGTGCAGGTGCTGGACGTGGTGCAGAGCGCCGAGCCGCTGCGCAAGGTGTACGAGCCGGACAATCCGGTCGCCAACGCCGAGGGCATGGTGTTCTACCCCAACGTCAACCAGGTGGCCGAGATGACGGACATGATGTCCGCCTCGCGCGCCTTTGAAACGAATGTCGAAGTCATGGGCCGGGTACGGTCGATGCAGCAATCTCTGCTGAAACTGGGTGAAATGTAATGGAAACCAATCTGTTTACGAACGCAACGGGCAGCGGCGCCAGTTCCACCGGCGCCTCGCCCCTGACCAACGGCACCAGCGAGAGCAAGGAGATGTTCACCAAGCTGCTGGTGGCGCAGATCCAGAACCAGGACCCGCTGGAGCCGTCGGACCCGTCGCAATTCGTCCAGCAGCTGACCCAGCTGTCGCAGACGGAAGCGCTGCAGAGCCTGGCCTCCCTGACCAGCAACAACGCCAGCGTGCTGCAAAGCATGCAGGTGCTGGCCCTGGGCGGCCAGGTCGGTTCCGAAGTGATGGCCAATGTCGACAGCGTCAAGCTCGACGGTGCCAAGGTCAACGGCGCCGTCACCCTGTCGGGCAATAGCAGCAAGACCACCCTGGTGCTGACCGACAGCGGCGGCCAGGACCATGAACTGGCACTCGGTCCGCTGTCCGCGGGCAGCGTGCCGTTCTCGATCGATCCGACGGCAATGGGCTTGCCGGCGGGTTCCTACAAGATGAAGGTCGTCACCAGCTCGGGCGAGCTGCCACCGGTGGATATCGCCGGACGCCTGAACAGTGTTCGACTCAGCTCGACCGGCAGCATTGTGCTGAACATCGCCAACGTGGGCGAAGTCGCACCGAGCAACGTTACCGCTTTCAACGGTAAGCCCAATACCGTCGCCGCTGCCGGCGCCGTCACTTCTACTTTGTAAGGACTTCCCATGAGCTTCAATATCGCACTGTCCGGCATCCAGGCCATCAACGAGCAACTGAACAGCATTTCGAACAATATCGCCAACGCCGGCACCTACGGCTACAAGGCCCAGCGCGCCAACTTCTCGTCGATGTACGCGGGCAGTCAGCCGACCGGCACCCAGATCGGTTCGACGACGCAGAACATCGCCCTGACCGGCGGCGTGCTCAACACGGGCCGTTCGATGGACGCGTCGATCGACGGCCGCGGCTTCTTCATCAGCAAGACCTCGTCCGGCCAGGAAGTGTACAGCCGCGTCGGCATCTTCACGAAGGACGGCTCCGACTTCCTGGTCGACAGCGCCGGCCGCCGTGTCCAGGGTGCCAAGCTGACCCCGGGCGTGGCCGCTCCCGGCCCGAAAGGCGACATCCTGGTGCCGACCACCACCCTGCAGGCCAAGGCATCGACGGCGATCGATTTCGCCGCCAACCTGTCGGCGGACTGGAAAGCACCGGTGGGCACCTTCCCGGCCAGCCCGACCGCCGCCACGCCGCCCGACCCGTCGACCTACAATATGTCGAAGACAACGGTTGCCTTCGATACCCAGGGCGTGGCCCACACGGTGACGCAGTACTTCGCCCGTACCGGCGACGCTTCGCTGGACGTCGACGTGCACACGCTGGTGGACGGCGTGCCGGCCCTGACGGGCGCCAGCACGACCCTGAAATTCGACAACGCGGGCAAGCTGGACACGACGACGGCAACGAACGCCATCACGTTCGCGGCAGCGCCGGCGGCCAATGGCGCCATCACCGTCGATTACTCTGGCACTACCTTCCAGGCCGGTGAAGCGACCACCTCCACCAACGTGGCCGACGGCTATACGACGGGCCAGTACGTGGGCGTGGAACTGGGCGGCGACGGCAAGGTGATCGCCAAGTACTCGAACGGCGAGCAGCAGGCCGTGGGCCAGATCCTGATCGCGACGATGTCGAACGAAGACGCGCTGACCCCCGTCAACGACACCAGCTGGACCGCCAACGGCGACGTCGGCACGATTACCGAAAGCAATCCGGGCGAAAGCGTGGCCGGCGGCCTGGCGATTGCCACGCTGGAAGGCTCGAACGTGGACATCACGTCGGAACTGGTCGGCCTGATGGGTTCGCAGCGTAACTACCAGGCGAACTCGAAGGTCATCACGACCGAGAACCAGATGCTGCAGTCGCTGATGCAGGCACTGTAAGCGGAGCCGGCTCATGGATGCGTTGATCTACACCGCGATGAGCGGCGCCGAGCGGGCCCTACGGGGCCAGCAGGTGCACGCCAACAACCTCGCCAATGCCGATACCACGGGTTTTCGGGCGAATATGGAACTGGCCACGGCGCAAGCCCTGCCCGGCTACGGCTACGACGACCGTCACATGTCGCAGTTGCAGGCCAATGCCGTGTCGACCAAGCAAGGCACCTTGCGCCCGACCGGCCGCGACCTCGACGTGGCCATGTCCGGCCCCGGCATGTTCGCCGTGCAGGGCCCGACGGGCGAAGCCTATACCCGCGCCGGCAATATCACGCTGGACGCGGACGGCACGATGACCGTCAACGGCATGCAGCTGCTGGGTGAAGGCGGTCCCATCACCCTGCCCCAGCACAGCAGGATCGAAATCGGCCAGGACGGCACCGTGTCGATCCAGAGCCCGGGCGGCATCGGCGAAATGCAGGTGATCGACAAACTGAAGCTGGTTCGCGCCGAAGGCAGCGAACTGACCAAGAATGAGGCAGGCCTGCTCGTCGCACGCGACGGCCAGCCCCTGCCCACGGATAACACGGTGGAGGTGCGCGCCGGTCATCTGGAAGGAAGCAATGTGTCGGCCGTCGAAGAGATGGTGGCCACGATGAGCTTGACCCGCACCTTCGAAGTCCAGATGAAACTGTTCAAGGCTGCCGACGAGATGACGCAGGCCGGCAACCGCCTGATTGGTGGCGGCTAAGCCACGGCCGGGAGTTTATTTCCTACTGCTGAGTAAAGTTGCCCAGCAGCATGCCGTAAAATGAACCAGCGCAACACTTACACGGAGTAATCGATGAATCCAGCAATGTGGATCAGCAAGACGGGCGTGCAGGCACAAGATGCCAAGCTGCAAGCCATCGCCAACAACCTGGCCAACGCCAACACGGTCGGCTTCAAGAAGGACCGCGTCGTCTTCGAAGACCTGTTCTACTCGGTCGAAGGCCAGCCGGGCGCCCAGCGCGCGGACAACAACACGCTGGCGCCCACGGGCGTGCAGCTGGGTAACGGTACCCACGTCGTCGGCACGCAGAAGGTGTTCACGACGGGTAACGCCCAGATCACCAGCAACCAGTATGACGTGATGGTCAGCGGCAATGGCTTCCTGCAGGTGCGCCGTCCGAACGGCGAAGCGGGCTTTACCCGTGCCGGCCAGCTGGGCCTGGACGCCAATGGCGTGCTGATCAACGCCCAGGGCCTGCCCCTGGTGCCCCAGATCACCGTGCCGAACAATGCCACGTCGATCACCATCGCCGAGAACGGCACCGTGTCCGCAACGATTCCGGGCAATACGGCACCGACCGAGCTGGGCCAGCTGACCTTGACCTCGTTCATCAACCCGGCCGGCCTGCAAGCCCTGGGCGAGAACCTGTTCATGGAAACGGCCGCCTCTGGCGCCGCCACCGAAGGCCGTCCGGGCGACGCCCAGTTCGGCAAGATCAAGCAGGGCGCGCTGGAAGCGTCGAACGTGCAGGTCGTGGAAGAGATGGTCGACATGATCGCGGCCCAGCGTACCTATGAAATGAACACGAAAGTCTTGTCCGCAGCCGACAATATGCTGCAATACCTCGCCCAGGCAGCCCGATAATGATGAAAGCGCAACTGAGCGCAATGGCCGCGTTGTTGCTGGCCGGTTGCGCCACCCTTCAACCGCCGGCAGTCCGCCCCGGTCCCTTCGACGAAGCGCCCACCGTGGCCCGCTCGGCGGCGCCGCGCGGCGTCTCCGGCGGCGTGTTCTCGGCCGACAGCGGCCTGTCGCTGACGTCGGACAGCCGCGCCTTCCGCGTCGGCGACCTCGTCACGGTCATCCTGCAGGAAACCACGCAGGCGTCGAAAAGCGCCGGCACCAAGCTGGGCAAGGATGCCGGCGTCGGCGTCGCCGCCCCGGCCCTGCTCGGCAAGGTCTTCCCGAAAGCCGGTGTCGAGCTGAACTCGACCCACTCGTTCCAGGGCGACGCCACGGCCACGCAGCAGAACGCGCTGTCCGGCGCGATCACCGTGATCGTGCAGGAAGTCATGCCCAATGGCCTGTTGAAGGTGGCGGGCGAAAAAGGCCTGACCCTGAACCAGGGCGAGGAATTCGTGCGCCTGCGCGGCTACCTGCGCGCCGCCGATATCGACGCCAACAACCAGGTGTCGTCGCAACGCATCGCCAATGCCCGCATCGCCTATTCGGCGCAGGGCACCCTGGCCGATACCCAGCAGCCGGGCTGGCTGCAGCGCTTCTTCCTCGGCCCGTTGATGCCGTTCTAAGGTGCAGATGAAAAACCGTGCCGTGAAATCCCTCCTCGCCGGCGTGTTTGCCGGCACTGCCCTGCTGCTGGCCGCCGTGCCGGCCCAGGCCGCCCAAGTGTTGCGCAACCTCGTGTCGATCGAAGGCGTGCGGGAAAACCCGCTGGTCGGCTACGGCCTCGTCGTCGGCCTGAACGGCAGCGGCGACTCGACCCAGGTCAAGTTCGCCAGCCAGTCCGTCGTCAATATGCTGAAACAGTTCGGCGTCAAGATGCCCGACGGCGCCGATGCCAAGAGCAAGAACGTGGCGGCCGTGATGGTGTCGGCCGTGTTCCCGCCCGGCTACCGCCGCGGCCAGCCGATCGACGTGACCGTCTCGTCGCTGGGCGACGCGAAAAGCCTGCGCGGCGGGTCGCTGCTGCTGACGCCCCTGCGCGCGGCCGACAATGAAACGTATGCGCTGGCCCAGGGCAACGTGGTGGTGGGCGGCCTGTCCGCCGCCGGCAAGAGCGGCTCGTCCGTGACGGTCAACACGCCGACGGCCGGCCGGATTCCCAATGGCGCCATGATCGAACGGGAAATCGCCACCGATTTCTCGACCAGTGCCACCGTGCGCCTGTCGCTCAAGCGCCCCTCGTTCGAGACGGCCACCAATATCGTCGACTCGATCAACAAGAAATTCGGCAACGTCGCCAGCACGGACGACGCCACCAGCATCGCCGTGGTGGCGCCGGAAAACCCGACCCAGCGCGTGGCCTTCATGGCCCGCCTGGAAAGCCTGTCGATCGAGCAGGGCCAGGAAAACCCGAAGGTGGTGTTCAACTCGCGCACCGGTACCGTCGTCATCGCCGACGGGCTGCGCGTGAAGGCCGCCGCCGTCACGCACGGTTCGCTGAAGGTGGTGATTTCGGAAAGCTCGAAGGTCAGCCAGCCGGGCGCGTTCTCGGGCGGCCAGACGGCCGTCACGCCGAACTCGAACGTCAGCGTCGACCAGGGTTCGGGCCAGATGTTCAAGTGGCCGGCCGGCGCCAAGCTGCAAGCGATCATCGACGTCGTCAACAGCCTGGGCGCGACCCCGGACGACATCATGGCGATCCTGCAGGCACTCGACCAGGCCGGCGCCATCGAAGGCGAACTGGTGGTGATCTGATGGACCAGCGCCTCCCCACCCTCCCCGCCGCCGGCCTCGGCCTCGGCCTGGACAAGGCCGACACTGCGCTTGCGCGAACGGTAGCCCCGGCCGCCGCTTCCCCCCAGGATGCCGCCTTCCTGAAAAAGGCCGACGAGGCCGCCGTCAAGTTCGAAAGCTTCTTCATCGGCCACATGCTCAAGCAGATGCGCAGCTCGACCAAGGAAATGGCGGGCGAGGACAGCATCTACAAGGACTCCATCAACAGCGACATGCTGGACATGGCCGACAACCTCGTGGCCGACCAGCTGGCCGGCCAGCGCGCCTTCGGCGTGGCCGACGCCATCCTGCGCCAGCTGCTGCCGCCGACCGTCAACAAGATTGACAACGGCACCAATAAAATTGTCGACGCGAAAAATTCGCCGGCCGTTTAATAAATCCCAAGGCCCTGTCGCCTTATACAAGTAACGGTGCTGACGGGAACGATTTCCTGGCCGGCACGCCGATACCAGGAAACTTTCCGCCATGACCATTATCAACAACGCACTGTCGGGTGCCGTCGCCGCCCAGGCTTCGCTGAACGCCGCCAGCCAGAACATCGCCAACCTGCAGACCCGCGGCTACACCCGCCAGGGCGTGCTGCTGTCGGCGGTCACGGCAGGCTACAACGCGCAGGGCGCGGGCTCCGGCGTCAAGGTCAACTCGATGCTGCGTTTCTCGGATTCGTACAAGACCCAGCAGATGTGGCGTTCGAACGCCGAGCTGGGCCAGCGTACCCAGGTGCAGCCTTACCTGACGCAGCTGGAACAGGTGATGGGCGACGACCAGTCCAGCCTGTCCAACGGCATCGACAACTTCTTCAAGGCCCTGAATGCCGTCGGCGAAGACCCGACGTCCGGTCCCCTGCGCGGCCAGGTCGTCACGGCCGCCCACGCGATGGCCGAAAGCTTCAACAGCATCTACGCCGTCACCCGCACCCAGCAGATCTCGGTGCAGCAGCAGCGCGAATCGGTACTGCCCAGGTTCAATACGCTGACGGCCAATATCGCCTCGCTGAACGAGCGCATCACCACGGCCGGCTCGCTGGGCACGAACACGTCGGGCCTGATCGACGAGCGCGACGTCGCCATCGACGAACTGTCGAAACTGGCCGCCATCGAGGTGCTGGAGCAGCCGGACGGCTCGCGCACGATCTCGCTGAAGACGGGGCAGCCACTGGTGGTGGGCAAGCTGGCCGGTGCCTTGCGGATCGACACCAGCAGCGGTTCGCCGCAGCTGCAGGTGGCCTTCACCAACTCCACCTACGCCGTGGACGATTCCAAGATGGGCGGCCAGTTGGGCGGGCTGGGCAATTTTGAACGCAATACCTTGCTGCCGCTGCAGCAGTCGATCCGCGAACTGGGCGAGCAACTGGCCACGGCCGTCAACACCCAGCTGGCGGCGGGCACGGACCCGGCCGGCAACGCGGGCAAGGCCCTGTTCACGGCCAGCGGCGGCGGCATCGGCGGCATCCTGTCGGTGCCGGACGATTTCACGGCGACCGACCTGGCCTTCGCCGAAGCGGGCCAGCCGGCCGGCGACAGCACCAACCTGCAACTGCTGGTGGCGATCAAGCAGTCGACCGTCGCCCTCGGTTCCGTGGGCACCGTGACGATCGGCGACGCCGACACCCAGCTGGTGGGCAAGCTCGCCATCGACAGCCAGCAGAACCAGTCGCTGATGAACACGGCCAAGACCATCCGCCAGCAGGCCGAGGACGACTGGGCCGCCACGAGCGGCGTCAACCGCGACGAGGAAGCCATCAACCTGGTGGAATTCCAGAATATGTACCAGGCCAATATGAAGGTGCTGTCGGTGGCGAACCAGCTGTTCGATTCCACCCTGGCCATGTTCGGTTAAGGAGCCCACGATGCGCATTGCAACCACCCAATACCAGGCGACGATGACCCGCTCGCTGGAACTGAACCAGACGATGACGTCGCGCCTGACGCAGCAGATGGCCACCGGCAAGTCGATTATCCTGCCGTCGGACGATCCCGTGACGAACGTGCGGATTTCGCGCCTGACGCGCGAGGAAGCGATCGTCGGCCAGTACCGCGAGAATATCGGCGCCGTCAAGATCCGCCTGACGAAGAACGAAAGCTACCTGTCCGGCATGGTCGGCGACCTGGGCGCGGCCCACGACCTGCTGGTGTGGGCGGCCGACGGCAGCAACACGCCGGACGACCTGAAGTCGATGGTGAACAGCCTGGAATCCCTGCGCGACAGCGTGCTGTACAACGCCAACACGCGCGACCAGGAAGGCAAGTACATCTTCTCCGGCACGGAAACGACGAAGCCGCCCATCGTGCTGGACACGGACGGCGTTACCTACAAGTTCGACGGCAACACGAAGGAACAGAAGGTCGTCGTCGGCAACGGCATCACGCAGACCGTCAATGTCGACGTGGGCGGCGTGGAAACCCTCCTGAACGACCTGAACACGGCCATCGACGCGCTGAAGAACACGACGACGGACTCGTCGCACGATCCGCTGAAGAGCATCCTCAGCAACGCCATGGCCAGTGTCGAGTCGACCCAGGAAATGCTGTCGTCCAAGATCGCCAAGTTCGGCGGCGCGCAGAACGTGCTGACCACCCTGGACGGCAACCATGCCAACGTCAGCCTGTCGAACCGCACCGCCATGCACGACCTGGGCGCGCTCGACTACGGTGTCGCGTCCAGCGAGCTGGCGGGATACAATATGGCTCTCCAGGCCAGTTATCAATCGTACGCAAAGATCAGCAATTTATCGCTGTTCAGCGTGCTGTAATCATGTAGTAATTTCGCACTGACATCGCCATGCAAATCATCCAGCGCTCCAGTACCTCCGGTATCGCCACCGACTCCTCCGGCTCAGCATCCCCGCTGGACCAGGCCGGTGTTGCGAACGCGGGCGCTGCCCAGGACCCGGGCTCCTCGCTCACCGCCAGTGCGCCAGCGCCGCTGCGGCGCGGGCTGAGCAATTGGGACCAGCCCCTGCAGAACGATATTTCCAGCGCCCAGCAGGCGGTCGATTTCCTGGAACAGAGTGCGGCGCAGTTGCGGGCCTTGAAGTCGGACCTGTCGGCCAAGCTGGCCGCGCGCCAGATGCGCGATGGCCAGGTCGAGCAGCAGGTACGCCAGTTCAACGACACGTGGCGCACGCGCCGCGAAGCCACCGGCGGTTCGCTCGACGCGCGCCTGAACTTCAACAAGGGCGAGCCGGCCAGCCAACGCTTTGCCGTACGCGGAATGAACCTGGCCAACCTGCGCAACGGCGCGCGCGAGACGCTCGCCATCTCGCTGGGCGGCGGCACCCAGGGCATGCGCTCCGTGCACCTGGGTCCGGGCCTGTCGGACAGCGAGATCGTCAGCCGCTTCGACCAGGCCCTGGCGCCGGCCGGGGTGCGCGTGTCGATGGGCCAGGATGGCGAGCTGACCTTCTCCACCGAGGAAGCCAATTTCCCGGCCGTGCGCGATGCGATTGCCGTGCAGGGCAGCGGCATCCGCTTCCCCACGGGCCAGCTGAACCGCCTGAAGGTGGAAGCGGAAGCGCCGGCCGTGATGCCGGAAAACTGGGGCACGGGCGATATCGAAGCCATGCGCGAGACGCTGCACCAGGTGATGCAGGCGCTGTCGCACGTGGAAGCGGCACTGTCGAAAGTGCGCCAGGAGCTGAACGCGGCGACGATGCGCGCCGAAAACAGCATGCCGGAAATCGAAACGGCCGGCGTCGAGGATATCGCCGACAAGTTCGCCACCATCGCCAAGGAACCGGGCTACCAGTCGCTGCAGGCCCTGACGTCGGCCCTGGTGGGCATCAACCGCGAGCGCGTCGTCTCGCTGCTCACGCTGCGCTGACACCGCTGCGGCCGACGCCGCCGTCGGCCGTCAGGGCCGGCACGGCACCGGCCCGTGCCAGCGCCAGCAGTTCCGACGCGGGCGCCGGATGCGCATACACATAGCCCTGCGCATAATCGCAGCCGGCTTCCCGCAGCAGCCCCAGCTGTGCTTCGCTTTCCACCCCTTCCGCCACCACTTCCAGCCCCAGCTTGTGCGCCAGCACGATGATGGCTTCGCACAGGGCCAGGTCGCCGTCGTCGCCGGTCAGGCCGGAGACGAAGCTGCGGTCGATCTTCAGGTAGTCGATCTCCGATTTCTTCAGCTGCGACAGGGCCGCGTGGCCGGTGCCGTAGTCGTCCAGCGCCACCTGTAGCCCCATCGCGCGCAGGCGGCGCAATTGCGCCAGTGCCTCCGCGTTCGGTTCGTTCAGCAAATCCTCCGGCACGTCGATGACGATGCTGCGGGGCGGCAGCGCCAGGCCCGTCACGTGGCCCTGCCAGCTCTGGCGGTCCGTGCGCAACTGGCCGGGCGACTGGTTGATGCTGATCGAGAACGGCCGCCCCAGCTCGCGTTGCCAGGCCTGCACCTGGTCGGCCGCGCTGCGGAAGGCCCAGTCGCCGATTTCCTGCAGCACGCCGGACGATTCGGCGCCGGCGATGAACTCACCGGGATTGAGCAGGCCCCGTTCCGGGTGGTGCCAGCGCAGCAGCGCCTCGGCGCGTTCGATGACGCCGCTTTGCAGGTTGATGATGGGCTGGTAGTACAGTTCGAATTCCTGGCGCGCCACCGCGCGGCGCAGGTCCGCCGCCAGGCGCACCCGCTGCTGGGCCTGAGCCTGCATGTCCGGCGTGAAATAGCTGTAACGGTTGCGCCCACCGTTCTTGGCCGCATACATGGCCTGGTCCGCGTGGCGCAGCAGTTCCTCGGCATCGGCCGCATCGGATGGGTACAGGGCGATGCCGATGCTGCCGGAGATATGACCCTGCTGGCCCGACAGGTCGAACGGCCGCTGCAGCACGCCGATGACATCCTCGGCCACCCGTTCGGCATCCTGCACGTGGGCCAGGCCGGGCAGGATGGCGACGAATTCGTCACCGCCGATGCGGGCCAGCGTGTCCGAGGCGCGCATGCAGTCGCCGATGCGGCGCGTGGCCTCGACCAGCAAGGCATCGCCCTGCTGATGGCCGAAGCTGTCGTTGATCTGCTTGAACTGGTCCAGGTCGATGAACAGCAGGGCCAGGAACACGCCGTCACGGCGCGCCTTGCGCATCTCGTGGCGCAGCCGGTCGTGGAACATGTTCCGGTTCGGCAGGCCCGTCAGCGAATCGAAATTGGCCTGGTGCCAGGCCAGGTCGGCCGACTCGCGGTGCTCCGTGATGTCGCTGGCCAGCGCCAGCGCGCCCCGGTAATTGCCGCGCGCATCGAAAATGGGGTTGCTGGCCAGGTGCACCCACAGCTCGGCGCCGTCCTTGCGGATGAACTTGAACTCGCGCCGCTCGGCCATGCCCTGCTGGCGCCGGCTGATGTTGCGCTCCAGGATCGAGCGCCCTTCCGTGTCCATGAAATGCACCAGCGGCTGCTCCAGCATTTCCTCGATGCGGTAGCCCAGCATCTCGGCCATGCGCGGATTGACGAAGGTGGTGCGGGCGGCCGTGTCGAGCTCCCAGATGCCTTCGCTGGCCGTCTGGACGATGCGGCGGAAGCGCGCCTCGCTCTGTTCCAGCAGGTTCATGCGCCCTTCGGCCGGCTCCACCGTCAGGCTCAGGTACTGGCCGTCGACGCTGCCGATCAGCGTGACGGGAACACCCTGGTCGCCGCGCCGGGGCGTCAGCTGCAACTGGCAGCGCAGCGGCTTGTCGCTGGGCCGCACCCGCGCCAGCCAGGCTTCGAAGTCGCCCAGGAAGCGCGGCGCGACGAAGCTGCGGAAGCGGTGCCGTTCCGGCGCCAGACGGTCGATGCCGATCTGGTCGGCGCCGACAAGGTTGGTCTGGAGAATCGTGGTGCTGTCGCCGTCGAGGAGGAAATAGCCGATCGGCGCCAGCAGGTGCAGTTCGCCGAACAGGGCCAGTTCGCGCTCGACGGGCAGGCGGCCGGGCACGCCTTCAGGGCGCGCCGCGGCGCCGCCGCCGATGGCCACGAGCATGGCCTCGTGGGGCAGCAGGCTGGCCAGGCCGCCGAGGTCGGCCAGGCTGCCGGCCGTGCCGACGTGGGATGACGGGTTACGATCGTGATTATCCATGCGTGCCCTGGTAGTCTGGCGCCCGAATGCCTCCCCTGCCTGTCGAGAGTGCCGGATCAGACTACCATGCACGATTGAACAAGTCGAGCGTGCGCGACCCGCTCCTGTCAGAACATGCGGCGGCGGCTGAACGGGTGATTGACGACGAGGGTCGTGCTCGCGATCAGGCTGGACAGCCCCATGATCAGCTGCACCAGCTTGTCCTCCGGCAGCACCCACAGCGAGCCCTTGGGCGGCTCGGCGCGGGCGATCGCCGCGATCAACGGCGCCACCCAATCCGCGTCCGGCGTAACATCGAGAACGATGGCATTGTCCACCGTCTGCATGAAGATGTCACCGCCTTCGGCCAGCGTGAACTTGACACCGAAGCCCGTTTCGTTGGGGCGGATATGCTCCTGCAGCGCCAGGTCGTGTTCGGCGATCCACAGCTCGACGTCGGCGGGCGTCTCCAGGGCAGTCCAGGGCACCGGCCGGAAGCGCGGCCGGGCCGCTTCGTCTTGATCGGGAGAGTCGTGCATGGGCGAACCTGATAACGATGACAGGCCGGCAGTGTAACCGAAGAAGGGAGGAAAGATGAAGCTGACCCGCTATGTGTCGGAATACGAGCAATTCCTGGACGGCTATATGGCCGAACACCCCGCCGTGGTGGAAGACCAGCGCCGGGGCTGGAAGATCTGGTGGGACCGGATCGTCGACCTGGACGCGCAGAAGCGCCAGGCCAGGGATAGCGTACCGCCGAAACCCTATTACTATTTCTGAAGGGCCTCAGCCCTTCCAAGTGCGCTTCAGGCCCGTGTCGGCATGGATCCAGCCGCCGCGCGGACCGCCACGGTAGTAGAAGCCGACGCCGCCCTGGCGGAAGCTCTTCACCAGGCCGCCCAGCACTTCCTCGTTCAGGTTGGCGATGCGCACGTCGGCCGCCTTGCCCTCCATGTGCAGCGACTGGCGCGCGGCCGGAATGCCCTGCTCGCGCAGGCGCTGGTTCGACGCGGGCGTGCGGTAGCCGGATAGGATTTCGACGGGGCTTTCGATGCCGTAACGGGCCACGAAGGCCTGGGTGCCCCACAAGGTTTCCAGCAGCTTCGGATCGATCGGCGCCGTTTCCTTGCCGTTTACGTCGCGCAGCAGGTGGCACAACTGCTGGTAGGCCGATTCGATGACTTCGCCATCCTTCCAGTACAACACCGACGCCTTTTCGCCGCTCTGCGGACGCGTCACGGTAATCGTGCGGGGCTTGACCCAGAATTCCAGGTCGAGCGCCTGGGCATCGAAGATGTCCGGCGGCGGCTCCAGGCCGCCCTCCTGCTGGGCGGCGCGGGCCGGCACCATGCCGACCAGGGGTGCACCTATGAAACTGGCGGCCGTCAGGCCGAGGGTTTTGTTCAGAAATTGTCGTCGTGTTGCCATGGCTATCCCGTAAAGCGAAATCGTTCGCCACATTTTGTTCGCCACTATAGCCGATCGGCCCCGTACTTGAGAAATCACTTTAACTGTGTGGCCGTTCGCGCAACGCCTTTAAGACTGGCTTAAGTCAGGTCAGCGTCCCGGCCCATGATAAACTTTCCTGAACAAAACTTCAGCGATGCACCATGGCAGACAAGCCGACGCAAGAGAACGAACCCGACGACAAGCAAGGCCACGGGAACCGGACCGGTCAATCCATCGCCCTGCTGATCGGCTGCCTGGCCATCTCGGTCCTGCTGTGGGTGCTGTGGCCCCGCTACGGCATCGACCTGGTGTATCGACAGCTGCCGCTTGTCGAGGCGAAGGCGCCGTTGGTCGCCCAGGCCGGCGGCAAGGCGCCGCCCAAGGCCGATGCCGCGCCCGGCCAGCAACAAGCGCCACTGCAAACGCAAGCAATGCAGGATCAGCAGCAGGCGGAGCAGGCTGAGCCGGACATGATGGCCCGCTATGGCCAGACGGGCGACCTGTTCGGCGGCTTGAATACCTTCCTGACCGGTGTCGCCGGGGCCGCCGTGCTGTGGGCGGGGTTCATGCAGTACCACACGATGAAGAAGGCGCTGGCCGATTCCGAGCACGAACGCAAGCACCGCGTGCGGCAGGAATTCGAATCGTTCTTCTTCCAGCTGCTGCACCTCAGCGAGGCCACCACGGCCAAGCTGGTCTATACCAGCGGGCGCGACGAGCCCCGCTATGGCTCGCGTGCGCTGGACAAATATGCGTACGAGATCCATGTCGCGGTCAAGGAAGCCGGCTTGCATGAACCGGCCCAGGTGCTCGAAGCGCTCGTCACGGGCTTCCTCCTCGGGGCCTACGACCGCCGGCCGTCCCTGTTCGGGCCCCACTACCGGCTGATCGTCCAGACGTTCCAGTACGTTGCCCGATCGGCGCTGGCGCAGCAGGACAAGGAACGCTATGCCGATATCGCGCGCGGCCAGATCGGCGAAGGCGCCGTACTGATGCTGGCATTGTATGGCTTGACCTCCGAAGGCCGCGCGCTGCGGCCGTTGATTGAACAGTTCGGCTTGCTGGAACACCTGCACCGGCGCTATCTGCGGCTGTACTTGCCGGCACTGTCGCTGGGATACGAACCGCGTGCGTTCGGACGTCCCGCAAGCGTGCAGGACACCACGGCGGCGCTGCACGCAGGCCACTTCCCGGCGTTGGAAACGAAGCGCTGGGGTGCCCAGCACACGGCCGACCAGGCATATGAACAAAAGCGCCGGGCGCCGGGCCAGACGCGCGACTGAAGCCCGGCGGGCGATCCTGGCGACGGCGTGCCCCGGCGGCGCCGGGTGGCTGGATTCAGGTGTCCGACACCGGATTGGACAACGGATGATTCAGGTGTCTGACACCGAATTCGGATTCGGTGTGGATTCGGTGTCAGACACCTAATTGGATTCGGTGTCAGACACCTAATTGGCAGGGAAGCAGCGCCTACGCGGCGGCGCGCGCGGCGACGCCGGGCAGTACGGCACGGGGCTGGTCCAGCGCATAGCCCTGCACCAGCGGCACGCTGGACGCCTGGTCGGCGACGGCATGCAGGGCCGTCAGGATCTCGGGCCGTTCGGCGTGGTGGAACAGCACCTTGCCGCCGGCGTCAGCCGCCGCGTTGATCAGTCGGGCCAGCGACGCCGTGTCCTGGCCATGGCCGACGCTACGGGCGTCGATGCGTACGATATCGGGCCGCACCCGCGCCACCAGGGCCAGGCCTTCGTCGGCCGTGGCCACGTTGACGGCGAAACGGAAGCCGTTGCGGCGGTAGTTGTCCGCCACGTAGCCCAGCAGCCAGGTCTGCTGCGGCACGGTGGCCGGCAGTTGCAGCACGACCCGGGCCAGCGGCAGCTCCAGCGCATCGAGGATGCGGCGGAAGGCATGGCCGTGGTTGGTGCTGACGGCGCTGAGCAGGCGGCCGTGCACATTCAGGTGCAGGTCCGCGTGGGCGCTTTCCGCCTGGCGGAAAAAATTGATCGCGTGCAGCATGCGGCACAGCCGGTCCAGCTCCACGGATTCGTCGTCGCTGGCCGCGTGCTCCAGCAGGCGCCACAGCGACAACCCTTCATCTTCGGCCGACACGCCACGGGCCAGGCCTTCGCAGGCAAGCAGCGACCCGCTGTCGAGTGAGCGCACGGGCTGGAACACACTCGTCATCGTGCAGTTGAAAAAACGGCCCTGGGCCCGACCCGACGCGTCCAGCCACAGCGAGGACGACGCATCGGCCCGTTGAACGAGCCCCGCCAGATATTGATGAAGGATGGGATAGCGCATTACTGCCTTTCGCAACGAAGATGTCATGGAGGACAGCGTACGCTGCGGCGACCGAACGCAGAACGAATCAATTCGCCGTTCCTTATGCGCAGGCCACATAAGCCGACAGCCAGGTCGCAAGCCGGGACAAGCGCGTCGCGGCATTGTCTGGCATGCTGGCGGCTTATTCAATTTACTTATCATAGTTGAAAGGATTGCCGTGTCCCTGCCCCCCGCCCCCACCGCCTTCCCAGCCGCCTGGCAACCCATCGTCGACCGTGCCGCCGAGGCGCTGCGTGCCCTCGCGCTGGACGAAGCGGCCAAGGCGCGCTTCTGCACCGATCCTGCCCTGCTGCCGTTCATGCACCGCGTGGCCGCACGCTATGTGGCGGGCACAACCGTGCAGGATGCCGTGCGACGCGTGGCCGCCAGCGCCGCGCGGGGCCACCGGGGCTCGGCCGAGTACATGGGCGAGAGCGTGCACGACGAAGCCGTGGCGATGGCCGAGACGGAAGTATTTCTCGACTTGGTGCGTGCTCTGGACGCGGCCGGCCTGGACGCGTCGATCTCGTTCGACCTGTCCCATATCGGTGCCAGCGTCGATCCGGAACTGGGCTACCGCAATGCCGTGCGGCTGGGCCAGGCAGCGCGGGCGTCCGGGCGCGAGCTGATGATCTCGATGGAGAATATCGAACGCAGCGATGCCATCTACGATATCTATTCCCGCCTGCACGACGAGGCGGGCTTGGCCAATGTGGGCATCACGGTGCCGGCCAAGCGCCGCCGCAGCGTGCAGGACCTGCCACGCCTGCTGCGCTACCCGGGCCGCATCCGCCTCGTCAAGGGCGCCTTCCATGAAAGCGCGGCCCATCCGTACGCCCGCAACAGCCCGGAACTGGCCACCGCTTACCGGCACCATGCCGCCACGTTGCTGGGAAGCGGCCACCTGTGCTCGATCGCCACGCACGACCGCGCCATCCAGCACGACCTGGTCCGCCTGATCGGGGAAACCGCGCCGGATCCGGCCGCCTTCGAGTTCGAATCGCTGATCGGCCTCGGCACGGAGCAGATCGACGGCCTGCGGGCCCAGGGCCTGCCGACGCGGGAATACACCGTGTTCGGCAGCGAGCATTTCCTGTACGTGCTGAACCGCATCGCCGAAGAACCGGTGCGGCTGTACCAGGCCGTCACGGATGCGCTGGCACCGTGGCTGTTGCCGCCCGCCGACGGGCATGCCAGCGATGTAGTTGACGGGCAACAACACACATAAGCATATTGGAAAAGATTCGTTTCCATCCCAACCGTGCAGGGGTATTGTTACCCTAAATCAACGCGCACGGTGGCTCACAAGGCCCGGCGCACTACACGGATTGGTGTCCCATGTGCCAGCTTCTCGGATTGAACAGTAGTCTCCCCGCCGCGCTCGGCCCCTTCTTCGACGTGTTCGCCGAACGGGGCGGCCGCACCGACGAGCACAAGGATGGCTGGGGCATCGCCTTCCACAGCGGCAAACGCTGCCGCCTGTTCACCGACCACCGCGCCGCCATCGATTCGCCGCTGGCGGCCCGCATCCGCCGCCGTCCGCTGCGCGCCCGCAATATCCTGGCCCATATCCGCAAGGCCACGCAAGGCCGCATCGCGCTGGAAAACAGCCACCCGTTCGCACGTCGGCTGTGGAACCAGACCTGGAGCTTCGCCCACAACGGCGACCTGAAGACCTTCGCGCCGGCCCCGGGACTGTACCGCGCGCAAGGCGACACGGACAGCGAAGCGGCCTTCTGCCACCTGCTGTCGCAACTGGCGCGGCGCTTCCCGCACGGCGCGCCGGCACCGCAGGCGCTGCGCGCGGCCATGGCCGAAGTGGCGGCGGAAATCGCGTCGCACGGCACCTTCAACTTCATCCTGTCCAATGGCGACACCCTGTTCGCCCACTGCTCGACGAACCTGCATTACCGTCTCGACGCGGGCAAGGCCATCATCGCCACGCAACCCGTCGACACGGCCGAAGGCTGGATCGCCTTTGCCTCCGGCGAACTGAAGGCCTTCGGCCAGGGCCTGCTGCGCGCCTGACATAACGTTTTGGCATGCCATGAAGCCAAGGCCCGCCGTATAATGGCGGGCCGCCTTCCATACATGCCCACATGCCCGACCCACACGATCCGTCCTTCGCCGACCGCGCCAGCGCGCAGTTCCGGCGCCGCCTCCTCACGCTTGCCGTCGTCGCCCTCGCCGGGCTGGCGCTGCTGACCGCCCGCCTGGTTTACCTGCAGGCCTGGCAATGAACGACACGGGCTGGTGGGCGCGGTTGCGCCCCGTCGTGGCGGTCGACGTGCCGCTGCTGCTGTGCATCGTGCTGTTGCTGGCGACCGGCCTGGTGACGGTGTATTCCGCCGCCGCCGACTTCCCCGGCCGCTTCGCGGCCCAGCTGCGCAATATCGGTATCGCGCTGGCCATCATGTGGGTGGCGGCGAACGTGCCGCCGCCCCGGCTGATGCGCCACGCCGCCGCCATCTACGGCATCGGCGTGCTGATGCTGCTGGCCGTTCTGGTGGCGGGCGTGAGCAAGAAAGGCGCCACGCGCTGGCTGTACGTGGGCTTCGACTTCCAGCCATCCGAAATCATGAAGATCGCCATGCCGCTGATGCTGGCCTGGTTCTTCCACCACTTCGGCGCCGCGCGGCGCTGGCAGAACTTCGCCGTCGCCGCCGTGCTGCTGGCCTTCCCCGTCGGGCTGATCATGAAGCAGCCCGACCTGGGTACGGCCCTTCTCGTGCTGGCGGCCGGTTTCTACGTGATCGTGCTGGCCGGCCTGCCGTGGCGGGCCCTGGCGGCGCTGGCCGTGGCGGGCATTGCCGCCATGCCCCTGTCCTGGCCCCTGCTGCACGACTACCAGCGCCACCGCGTGATGACCTTGCTGAACCCGGACGCGGACCCGCTCGGCAAGGGCTTCCAGATCAAGCAGGCCGGCATCGCCATCGGCTCCGGCGGCGTGTCCGGCAAAGGCTGGCTGGAAGGCACCCAGGGCCACCTGGGCTTCCTGCCGGAACGCTCGACAGACTTCATCTTCTCCGTCTACGCCGAGGAATTCGGGCTGGCCGGCAATATCGTCTTATTGGTGCTGTACTTCCTGCTGATCGTGCGGGGGCTGCAGATCACGGGCCGGGCGGCGACGCCGTTCTCGCGCCTGCTGGCCGGGGCCATCACGATGATCCTGTTTACGTATGCCTTCATCAATATCGGCATGGTCAGCGGCATTTTCCCCGTCGTCGGCGTGCCGCTGCCCTTCATCAGCTATGGCGGCACCGCCTTGATGACCCTGGGCCTGGGTTGCGGCATGCTGATGGCGATCGAACGGGAAAGCCGCGCCCTGGCGCGGGGGCGGCTGGGCGGGCTGCCTTGAGGATCGGGTCGGCTCAGGCCGAGCTGCAGTTGCAGAAGCGCTTGCGCTGGTTGTCCGGCGCACCGGCATGCTCGACGAGGGGTTTCCAGAACAGCACCGTATCGACGCCGTAGGGCGCCCGTACGTTGCCGTCGCGCCGGTAGCCATGCGCGGCAAAGAAGCCCTCGGCCGTGACGGTGCTGTGCAGGAACAAGGTCTTGATGCCCAGGGCCAGGGCCTGCTCTTCCATCCGCGCCAGCAGGGCGCGGCCGGCACCGCGGCGCAGCGCGTCGGGATGCAGGTAGCACAGGGCCAGCTTGCCCGCCGCCGTCAGCAGCGCGACGCCGACGACGGCCTGTTCCTGCACGGCGACGAGCGATACGTTGGTGGGCGACTCGAACCAGGACGCCACCGTCTGCGGCGTCTTGTTGCCCAGCCAGGCGGACAGCACGGCGGCATCGCCGTGGTGGTCGAGGACGCAGCACTCCGCGATCGAGCGGCGCAGCACCTCGCAGGCGGCGGCGGCGTCTTGCGGGACGGCTGGTCGAATGTCAAAACTCATCTGCAGAAAATTCCATGGCGCGGTTACAGCGGGACTATACACGAAGGCGTACGCCGCCGTGGCGACGGGTGCCAAGTGACTGTCTTCCCGTGGCATCTAAGCATATTACGAAAATTTAGTATCTTTTTACCGCGCAATTTCGCACCATTGATATCTGTTTTCCAATTCGGGACCACCATGTCACATAAGAAAATCGCATTTAGCGCCGCCCGCCGCCTGCTGTTGGCCTCCACCTTCGCCGTCGCCGTGGGCCTGCCCGTGGCTGCGTCGGCCGCCGACGTTACCTTGCTGAACGTCTCCTACGACGTGGCGCGCGAACTGTACCAGGACATCAACCCCGCCTTCGAGGCCCAGTTCAAGCAGACGACGGGCAAGACCATCCAGATCAAGCAGTCCCACGGCGGCTCGTCGAAGCAGGCGCGCTCGGTGGCGGACGGACTGGAGGCGTCGGTCGTGACGATGAACCAGGCCAACGATATCGACATGCTGGCCGACCGTGGCCTGGTGGCCAAGGACTGGGCCAAGAAGTTCCCCAACAACGCCGCACCCGCTTACTCGACGATGGTGTACCTGGTGCGCAAGGGCAATCCGAAAGGCATCAAGGACTGGACCGACCTGGCCAAGCCCGGCGTCAAGGTGGTGATTCCGAACCCGAAAACGGCGGGCAACGGCCGCTACACGTACCTGGCGGCCTGGGGCTCCGTGCTGCAGAACGGTGGCACCGACGCCCAGGCGCGCGAGCTGGTGACCAAGATCTTCAAGAACGTGCCGATCCTGGACACGGGCGGCCGCGCCGCCACCACCACGTTCACGCAGCGCCAGATCGGCGACGTGCTGGTGACGTTCGAGAATGAGGTCCAGCTGGTGCGCAAGGAGTTCGGCGAGAACTTCGACATCGTCTACCCGGCCTCCTCGATCCTGGCCGAGTCGCCCGTCGCCGTCGTCGACAAGGTGGTCGACAAGCGCGGCGTGCGCAATGAAGCGACCGCCTACCTGAACTTCCTGTACAGCGAACAGGGGCAGGAGATCATCGCCAAGCACTACCTGCGTCCCCGTTCGGCGGCCGTGGCGAAGAAATACGCCGCCACCTTCCGCCCTATCAAGCTGTTCACCGTCGACGAAGTCTTCGGCGGCTGGCGCGCGGCCCAGAAGCGCCACTTCGACGACGGCGGCGAGTTCGACAAGATCTACGGCGGCCAGTAGGACGATTTCGGGACAGTCCCGGAAAGTTCGGGGACTGTCCCGTAATTTTCAACGCTGTCTGTCGGAGTCGTCCTGGCGCCTGCCCATAATTCTTAGACCAATCTTAAAAGGAGGCTTCGGCCTCCTTTTTTGCGTTCTTTCCCCTGTTGCCCAGTCGCGCACTGCTGACATCGTCTGGACTCGGCCGGCGCTTTGGTGCTATCTTCTCAGCTTGGAAAATATTGCCGTATAGACAGAAGCCATTCCTGTGCTCTGTTCATACGCCGCGCCGTACGCCCTTCCCCCGAATTCACTTACAAAATGATCAAGAAATTTGCTGCCGCCCTGCTGTTGTCGTGCTCCGCGGCCGCCGCGCTGGCCGTGCCGATGGGCTCGCAATCCGTGCTGGTGGTCGAAGACGGCACCGGCAAGATTTTGCTGGAAAAGAATGCCACCGACGTCGTGCCCATCGCCTCGCTGACGAAGCTGATGACGGCCATGGTCGTGCTCGATTCGAAGCTGGACATGAACGAACAGATCAGCATCGACCGGCAGGACGTCGACATGCTCAAGCACAGCACCTCGCGCGTGCCGGTCGGTGCCACCTTGTCGCGTGGCGAAGTGCTGCAACTGGCGCTGATGTCGTCGGATAACCGCGCCGCCGCCTCGCTGGCGCGCACCTTCCCGGGCGGCCCGGAGCGCTTCAAGGCCGCCGTCAATGCCAAGATCCGCGCGCTGGGCATGACCCAGACCCGCATCGACGAGCCGACCGGCCTGTCGCCGAGCAATACCTCGACCGCGACGGACCTGGTCAAGATGGCCACGGCCGCTGCCGCCTACCCCACCATCACCCAGTACACCACGGATACGCGGGAAGTCATCAACATCAAGGGCCGGGGCGTGGAATACCACAACACCAACCGGCTGGTGGGCGCCAAGGGCTGGGATATCGGCCTGTCGAAAACGGGATACACGGAAGAGGCCGGACGCTGCCTGATCATGCGCATCAAGGCGGCCGGCAAGAACGCCACCATCATCCTGCTCAACGCCCGCGCCAATTCGGCCCGCATCATGGATGCCCTGAATATCCGCCGCCTGATCACGGGCGACGAAGGCCGCGCCACCCTGGCCCGCGCCACCCGCGCGGCGCCGGCATCGCTGATTCGGGCCTCGGCCGGACGCATGATGACGAGCAAAGGCGCCAGCAAGGGTGCCAGCAAGGCCAGCAACTACCGCAAGAAAGCCGCGCCGACGAAAAAGCCGCGCCGCCGCCGCGCCGCCGACTGATCAGGGCCGCGCCGCGCGCCAGGCATCGCGCTGCTCGCTGATCGTCGATACCGCATCGGCGATCGCCACCAGCGCATCGAGCAGCTGGGCAGGCGTGCGCTTGCCATCCGCCACTTCACGCGCCTGCGTCACGCCGGCATGCAGCAGGTCCAGCGTTTCGGCCGTGTCGAGCGCCGCAAGGCCACGGTACAGCCGCATGTTCGCCACCAGGTCGTCGACGTTGCGGCGCCCGTCCGGCGTGCCCAGGCAATCCGGCCAGCGGCAATGCTTCAAGGCGCGCTGCTGCGCCAGCAGGGTCTGCGCCACCATCCACCGCCGCAGCGTCACCGTCGCGCCCAAGGTGGTCTGGTTCATCGCGAAGGCGGCCGGCGCGCTGGCCGGCGCGTGCTGGATGTACGGCCCGAAGGAACTGCCGGGCGCCTGGCGCAGCACGGCCTCGGCCTGCTCCAGCTTCGGCACCAGCCTTTTCACCGTTTCCGTCACCGCCTCGTTGCGGCTGCTCGCTTCCAGCACGGCCAGGATCGAGCGGGCCAGGTCGTCCAGCGCGAGGATCGGCGCGATGCCGGGCAGCGCGGCCGGCCCCACGCCCGGCTGATACTGGCCGACGACGCCGGCCGCGTCGGCGCTGAACAGTTCGCGGCAGCGCTGCTGCGCGGCCGTGGCCCCGGTGCCGGCGGCCGGCAGGTCCGCCTCACGCCGGTTGGCCGCGTTCAGCCGCAGTTGGGCGATATAGCCGGCATAGCCGACGTCGGCCGGCGTGGTCCCGACCTGCTGCACCAGGGCCAGCGCATCGCCGAACACGCCCAGGGCCGCGTCGGCCGCAGCCGGACCGCTGACGGGCACGCACACCTTCTGGCCGAAATCGAGCACCCGATACGGCCCGGCACCCAATACGTACAGCTTTTCCGCGTCGTCGCCGGCCTGCTGCGCCAGCAGGCGCGCCTCGCCGGCGGCGGCGGCGGGCCCGGCCAGCGCCCGCGTGAAGCCGGACTCGCTGACGGCCGTGGCCGCGCAGCCGGCCAGCAGAAAGGCGAACGACGGCGCAGCCAGGCGCAAGAGACCGGGCAAAATCCGGGGCAAAACTTGGGGCAGAATCCGGGGCAACGGCATCGATGCAAGCCACCACGGCATGGGAACCTCCCTGTCGGCACCGGCACATGCCGGCCCCGTCATTATGACGCGGAGCACGGTGCCCCCGTGCGCACGTTTCAGGCCAGCAGCGCCTCGCGCAGGCCGCTGGCGCGCTGGGTGCGTTCGGCAATGGCCTGGCCCAGCACGGCCCCATTCGGCGCCACCAGGGTGAAGCATTCGCGCGCCCGCGTGATGCCCGTGTAGACCAGTTCGCGCGCCAGCACGGCATTGGCCTCGCGCGGCAGCACCATGGCCGTATGCGTGAATTCCGAACCCTGCGACTTGTGCACCGTCATGGCGAAGGCCGTCTCCACGTTGCGCAGGCGCGTGGCCAGCACGCTGCGGATCGCATCGCCGTCGGCGAACCATACGCGCAGGGAGCCGGGCCGCAGCGGGTCCGGCAGGGTCAGGCCGATGTCGCCGTTATAGACGCCGGTGGCGTAGTCGTTGCGCGTCACCATCACGGGGCGCCCCACGTACCACTCACCCCGCCGCCGGATCAGGCGCAGCTGGTCCAGCCGCGTTTCGATGGCCTCGTTCAGGCCCGTCACGCCCCATTCGCCCGCGCGCACGGCGCACAGCAGGCGGAATTGTTCGAAGCGGCGCAGCACGGCGCGCACCCAGCCCTGGTAATCCATGTCCCAGGCCTCGGGTCCCGCCTTGACGACGGAGAGGTAATCGCGATAGCCCTGGCCCGCGCCCTCGCGCCCGTCGACGGCCAGCGCCAGCACGTCGGCCGGCCGGGCCCCTTCGATCCATAGCAGGCGCCCACCGTGTTCTTCCGGACCGGCCCGCAACACGGCGCGGGCCGCGTCGGCGTCGCCCCGGTTGACGGCCAGTGCCAGCGCGCCGATCGGGCCGCCGAAACGGCGGCTGCGCCGCAGCATGACGATACTTTGCGCCAGCACGCCGCCATCGCGTTCGCGGTACGGTGCCGGAATGGCCTCGCCGGTGGCCTCGGCCACGTAGTCGACGGTGGCCGCGGCATAATGACCGTTTTCCGCCTCCGCGCACAGGTCGCCCAGCACAGCGCCCGCTTCTACCGACGCCAGCTGGTCCTTGTCGCCCAGCAGGATCAGGCGCGCATGGTCCGGCAGTGCCGCCAGCAGGGCCGCCATCATCTCCAGGTGCACCATCGAGGCCTCGTCGACGATCAGCACGTCCACGTCCAGCGGATTGCCGGCGTGGTACGCGAAGCTGCGCGTGTCCGGCCGCGCGCCGAGAAGGCTGTGCAAGGTGCGCGCCGCACCCATGCGCGCGGCCAGTTCGCGCAGCGGCAAGGTCTCGCCCAGCTTTTCGGCCAGCTCGTCCAACGCCGTGTCGATCGACTGCTTCAGCCGCGCCGCCGCCTTGCCCGTCGGCGCCGCCAGCGCGATGCGCAGGCCGGCCGCGCCTTCGCCGGCCTCGCCGTCGGCCATCGCGAACAGCAGCGCCAGCAGGCGCGCCACCGTGTACGTCTTGCCCGTGCCGGGGCCGCCCGTGATGACGGCCAGGTCGCTGCGCAAAGCCACGGCGCAGGCGATCTTCTGCCAGTCCGGGCCCGGATCGGCGTCGCGCGTGTCCGGCGGCGCTTCGAACAGCCGGTCCAGCCAGCCGCGCACGGCATGGGCATCGACGGCGCGCGCGCTGCCGGCGCGGCGCCGGATCGAGGAGGCCACCGTCATCTCGTCGCGCCAGTAGCGGCGCAGGTACAGCCGCTCGCCATCGAGCACGAGGGGCTGGTTGAAATCGAGGTCGCCCACCGGCCACACCTGCTCGCAGGCCTGCAGCAGCGCGCGCCAGCCGGCGCCGTTCTTCGGCAGCGGACCGGCCGCGGCGCGCAGGGCCGCCCATTCGCCATCGAGCCAGCCCAGTTGCGGCGACGGGTCGCGCGCCAGGTCGGCCAGCACCAGGCAGCTGTGGCCCCGCCCTTCCAGCTCGGACAGCAGCGCGCAGGCCACCAGCAGCGGCGCCGGCGCGTGCCCGAGCGTGCCGACGAAGCGCGCAAAGGCGCCGGCCAGGCGGCGCAGCTTGCCCGCCTCGGTCAGCGCGTCCAGCTGCGCCAGGGTCGGTTCGATGCGTTCGTCAACGCTGGCGTTCAGGGCTGGCTTCATTCATCGTCTTCCAGTAGGGCCGGCGCATCCTGGCGCAGCAGCGCATCCAGGCCGTCCAGCAGTGCCGCATCGGGCGCCAGCACGTAACATCCCCGCGTCACCGGGTTACCTATACCGCGCAGGAAAAAGAACACGGCGCCGCCCAGGTGCTCGACCGGGTCGTAGGCCTCGCCCAGCCGGCTCGCCAGCAGCCGGTGCAGCGCCAGCATGTAGATGGCGCCCTGCACGTCGTAGCGGTGCTCGGCCATGCCATGCGCCAGCGCCGCCTTGTGGTACGCCGCGTCGCCGCCACCGAGCGCGTTCGATTTGTAGTCCAGCACCCAGTAGCGCCCCGCATGCTCGAATACGAGGTCGGAAAAGCCCTTCAGCATGCCATGCAGGGCCCGCTGCGGCAGGGCCGGACGCGCCACGCCGCCCAGCAGGTGTTGCCGGCACAGCTGATCGAGGCGGCCAGTGGCCAGGTGCTCGCTGGGGAACCAGAATTCCATCTCCGGCAGCAGCGCGCCGATGTCGCGCAGGGCCGCGCCCAGCGGCGGCAAGGGCGCGGCCACCAGCTCGCGCAGCCAGGCGATGGTGTCGTCCAGCCGGTGGCCCCAGCCGGCCCGTTCGATGCGCCGGCCGATGCGCGTGTCGAAACCGGGGTCGTCGATGCTGTCGAAGCCTTCCTGCGCCAGCCATTCGAGCTGCTCGTGCAGGAAGTTGCCGGGCACGGAGCCGCGCGGGAAGCGGTGCCAGGGCGCGTCCTCCACCTTCGCGGCCGGCGTGCCATCCTCGCCCTCGAGCAGGGTTTCCTCCAGCGCGTCCTTAGGCACGGGCACCGGCGCGGCGGCCTGGGTGCCGCGCGTGAGCGACGTGAAGCTGCCGACCGACCAGTTGCGTTCGAACGTGCCGTCATAGGGCGCGGGCTCCACCAGCGGCGGCACCTGCTCGACGCGGGCCAGCATCGTCACCTGCTCCGGCTGGTCCAGCGTGGCGATGCCGATGGCGTCACAGTCGCCCCGCAGGTGCTGCCACCGTTCCTGCAGGTGCTCGGCCGGCAGCGGCGCGCCACCCGTCAGCAGGTAGCCCAGCGCCGATTCGTGCAGCACATTGCTGCCTTCCTTGCGTGCCGGCAGCGCGGCCACGCCCAGCCACAGGAAGTGACGCGCCCGCGTCAGCGCCACATACAGCAGGCGCAGGTCCTCCTCGATGCGGGCCGCTTCCACCGCGGCCTGGGCATCGTCGGACAAGGACATGTCGATGCGCCGCACGCCGTCGGCGTCCGTGTACTCGAAGAAGCTGCGGTTGCGCTTGTCCACCTTGCGCGCCGTGACGGCGAATGGCAGGTACACCAGCGGATACTCCAGGCCTTTCGACTTGTGCACCGTGACGACCTTGACCAGTTCCGCATCGGATTCGAGTCGCAGCACCTGCTCGTCGCTGTTGTCGCCCTCGCCCTCGACCTGTTCGGCCAGCCAGCGGATCAGGGCCTGTTCGCCATCGAGCTGGCGGCTGGCCGACTGCAGCAGTTCGGCCAGGTGCAACAGGTTCGTCAGGCGCCGTTCGCCGCCTGGCGTGGCCAGCAGCGCGGCCGGCAGGCCCAGGTCGTGGATGAAGCGGCGCAGCATCGCCAGCACGCCCTGGCGCTGCCAGATCGTGTGCAGGGTCTTCAACTGCTCGACGCGCTGTTCCCATGCCAGTTCGTCCGCCGACAGGCGCGCCAGCTCGGCCAGCGACAGGTTGGCCGTGCGCGTGGCGAAGGCGGCCCGCGCCAGGCTGCCGTCGAGGGGATTGGCCAGCGCCGTTAGCCAGCGCAGGATGTCGCGCGCCTCATCGCTGTCGAGCACGGAGTCCTTGTCGGACAGGTACACGCTGGGCACGCGCCGGCGCCGCAGCGCCAGCCGGATCGCCTGCGCTTCCTTGCGGTCGCGCACCAGGATGGCGATGTCGGCCGGCTCCAGCCGCCGCCAGCCGTCCGGGCCGTCGAAGCCCGTGCCCGGGTGGTTCAGCAGGGCCACGATATGCTCGGCGCAGTGGTGGGCGAAGAAATCCCGGTAGGCTTCCGCGCGCAGTTCGCCACTGACGGCGCAGGAAATCGTCAGCGCCTGCAACTGGCCGTCGACGCCGACCAGCCGCTCGCTGCGCCCTTTCGCTTCGACCGCCTCGAACGGCAACGGGTTGACGGCGCCGGAGCGGAAGCGGAAGGCGCCCCGGTCGAAGCCCGTGTCGTTGGCGAGCCGTTCGGCATGCAGGAACACCCGGTTGACGGCCGCCACCACTTCCTGCGTGGAGCGGTAGTTGGTGCCCAGCTGGAAGTGGCGGCCCCGCGTCGCGTGGCGCGCGGCCAGGTAGCTGTGGATGTCCGCGCCCCGGAAGCCGTAGATCGACTGCTTCGGGTCGCCGATCAGGAACAGGCCCAGCTTGGGGTCGTTGTCGGCCACGCGGTACAGCAGGTCGAGGATGCGGTATTGCGACGGCGCCGTGTCCTGGAACTCGTCCACCAGCGCCACCGGGTACTGCTCCGTGATGCGCTGGCGCAGCGCGTCGCCGTTTTCCCCTTCGAGCGCGTGCTGCAGGCGCACCAGCATGTCGGCGAAACCGAACTGGCGCTTCTCGCGCTTGAGCGCTTCCATGCGCGCGGCGATGACGACGGCGGCGTGCCGGTACAGGCGGTGGCGCAGCGGCTCGAAGGCGCCCAGCGCCGCCTGCAAGGCTTCCAGCGCGGCGAAGTCATCGGGAATGTCGGTGCCGCTGTAGGCGTCGGCGATCCCGGCCGGCACGAGCCGCTTCCAGCCGGACTCCGACATGCCGGGATCGACCATGGCCGGATCGAACGCCCACGCGCGCAGGCTGGCGAACCAGCCGGCCAGCCAGTTCGCCTTCATCTTCTGGCCGCTCAGCAGCTTGGCCGCCTTCTGCCGCTCGATCCACTGCTCCATCCGGTCCAGCCGTTCGCCCCAGCCTTCCTTCAGACCGGCCAGCCATTGCTGCTGCTCGCGCAGCGCGGCGCCGATCATGCTGCCCAGCGGCTCGCCCATGCCGGCATCCTGCGTCCAGCCGGCCGTGCCCGCGCGCCGCACCAGCTCCTTCAGGCTGACCTTCAGCCGGCCCACGTCGGGCCAGCATTCCAGCAGCGCGCCCAGGGCTGGCTCGCGCAGCGGGTAGACCTGCTGGCGCCAGTAGTCGTGCGCCGCGTCCTCGAACAGGGCGCCTTCGTCGCTGACCAGTTCCTCGTCGAACAGGCTGCCGCTGTCGAAGGCATGCTCGCGCAGCATGCGCTGGCACCAGGCGTCGATGGTGAAGATAGCCGCTTCGTCCATCGTCTCGGCGGCCAGCATCAGCCTGTGCGCGGCCTGCTGGCGCGCGCTGTCGTCCGGATAGGCCTCCAGCAGCGCGTCGAGGTAGCCGTCGCCATCGCCAGCCTGGCCACGGAAATATGCCGCCGCCTCGACCAGGCGCTCGCGCACGCGGTTCGACAGCTCGCGCGTGGCCGCGCGGGTGAAGGTCATGACGAGGATATCGGCCGGCAGCAGGGGGCGTTCGAAACCATCCGCGCCGCCGTGGCCCAGCACGAGGCGCACGTACAGCGCGGCGATGGTCCACGTCTTGCCCGTGCCGGCGCTGGCCTCGATCAGCCGCGAACCGTGCAGCGGAAAGGTCAAGGGCTCGAGCAGCTTCGCGGCGTCGCTCATGTCGTTGCTCATGTCGTCGCTCATGCCGCCTCCCCGTCGATGGGCCGCACGGTAACGTGATTTTCCAGCCATTCGGCCAGCGGGCCATACAGGGCGCGGGCTGCGCGGGCATGCTCCGGCTCGGCCGCCAGGGCACTGTACTCGGGCCACAGGCGGGCCAGGCATTCGTCCTCGCCCTCGCCGCTGACCTCGAAGCCGCCGTCGTAGGTGGCGCGCGGGTCGCCTCCCGTCACCAGCGCCAGCGCGGCCTTGCAGGCCACCGGCAGCGGGGAGTCCATGCCCTGGCGCCACCAGTGCACCAGGCCCGCCAGCGTGTCGCGTGCGGCGCCCTGCTCCAGCGGCGGCATCGTCACGACGGCGTCGCGCGCCACCAGCATGCCGGTAATGGCCGCCCCCTGCGCGCTGGCGGCCAGCTGGCGCAGCCACATGGCGATCAGCTTGTCGCCGCGCGGCTGGCCGGCCTTGTCCAGCGCCCGCGACGACATCTGCAGCAGCCACACGGTGCGCGCGCCGGGGCCTTCGCCGTCGCTGCGCAGGCCGTCGATCCAGTCTTCCAGCACGATGCCGTCCAGCGCCAGCCCGACCGGCAGCTTGCTGGCCGGGTGGGGATAGGCCGCGCCCAGGCGCAGCCACGTGCGGCGCACGGGAATCAGGGCCTGCACCAGCGCCTCGCGCACGCCATCGCCGATCAGGCCGATGGGCAGCACGCCCTCGCGCTGCAGGCGCCGGGCCCGCGCCGCCAGGCTTTCCAGCGCATCGGCCTGGGCCTCCGGCGCCACCGACGTGTCCTCCAGCAGCGCGTCCTCCAGCAGGTAGCGCTCCAGCGCGTTCAACGTGAACGGTTCCTCGTCCTCGCCCACCAGCGCCGATTCGGCGAACACGACGCCCAGGCGCTGGCGGAAGAAATAGCGCACGGGCTGGCGCAGGAAGGCGGCCAGCATCGACAGCTTCAGGCGAAAACGCGCGTCGATCTCGAACGGCGGCAGCACCGTGGCCGGATCGACCTCCTCGCCCCCGGCGCGCGCATCGATCAAATGCGCCGCGCGCCATTCGCCCGCATACGTCAGCAGGCCGCCCTGTTCGAAGTAGCGGCGCGAGAACGGCTGCAGCGCGTGTTGCGTCGTGCGCGCCTTCAGGTCGGGCAGCTGCCAGCCGGCGCGCAGGTAGTCCATCAACTGGGCCACCAGCACGGACGGCGGCTGCTCGCTGTTGTCGCGCACGTTGCGGCCGCACCAGCTGATATACAGCGTGTCGCGCGCGGCCAGCACCGCCTCGAGCATCAGGTAGCGGTCGTCGTCACGGCGCGAGCGGTCGCCCGGCCGTGCCATGCCGGGCAAGGCCAGCAGGTCGAAATCGAGCCGGCTGGCGCGGCGGGGGAAGTCGCCGTCGTTCATGCCGAGCAGGCAGACGACGCGAAACGGCACGGCGCGCATCGGCATCAGGGTGCAGAAGGTGACGCCGCCGGAGACGAACTGGTGCTCCAGCGACGGTTCGTCCAGCGCCGACAGCCACGCTTCGCGCAGCACGGACAGAGGCACCGGCTCGTCGAAGCCGGCCATCTCGCAGGTCTCCAGCCAGCAGTTCAGGGTCTCGTTCAGCTGGTTGAGCGTCAGCCGGTCGCCCTCCTCGCGCGCGTCGAAGAACGCTGCCAGCAGCTTTCTCGCCTGCTCGCCCCACTCGTTCGGCGTGCGCGCTTCGGCCAGCGTGGCGCGCCAGGCCAGCAACTGCTCGACCAGCTGGGCCAGCGAGCCGGCCAGCGCGGCATCGAGGCCGCCCACTTCGCCATACGGCTGGATTTCGCCGAAGGCATCGCCGCCGCCGCTGGCGTAACCCAGCAGCATGCGGCGCAGGCCGAAGATCCACGCATTCTGTTCGCCGGCCGGGCCAAGGCCAAGGCCTTCGCGGTGGTGCCGGTCCAGGCCCCAGCGCACGCCCGAGCCTTCGATCCACTGGCCCAGCACGGGCAAGTCCTCCGGCACCAGGCCGAAGCGGCGCGCCACGGCCGGTACGTCCAGCAGGTCGCGCACCTCGCTCTGGCGGCAGCGCTGCTGGGGCAGGCGCAAAAGCCATTCCAGCGCCACCAGCAGCGGGTTGACGCTGCGGTCGTTGACGTCGCCGATCTCGAACGGGATGTGGCGCGCGTCGCTGCCGGCATGGGTGCCGCGCCGGTACTGGCCGAACACGGCGTGGATGGCGGCCGTGAAGACGTCGATATCGGGCACCATGACGACGACGTCGCGCGGGCGCAGGCCGGGGTCGCGCGCGAACATGGCCAGCAGCTGGTCGTGCAGCACTTCCACTTCGCGCTGCACGCTGTGGGCGACGTGGAAGACGACGGAGCGATCGTCGTCCCCGGGCGTGGGGAAATGGTGCTCGGCCAGCGGCAGCAGGTCGCGCACGGCCGCCTGCATCTGGCGCAGCAAGGTGTCGCCCGCGTCGTCGCTGAACAGGTCCACGCGCAGGTGGTCGCCGTCGCCGGCGGCCGCCGTCGCTTCGTCGAATTCGTCGAGCATGCGGATATAGTCGCGCCCCTGGCGCCCCCAGCTGGCCAGCAGCGGGTGGCTGTGGGCGTGCAGTTCTTCCAGCGGGATGCTGCCCAGGTCGACGCCGTTGCGGGGATGCTGGCGCCGGCGTGCCGCGCGCAGCAGGTCGCGCCCGTCGATGATGTCGCCCCAGTAGTAGCGGCAGGGATTGGGCACGGCCACGATGACCTGCGTGAAACGGGCCAGCGCGGCCAGCGCCTGCAAGGTCTGGTACGGCAGCGCGGACACGCCGAACAGCACCACCCGGCGTGGCAGCGGCGTGACCGGCTGCGCACCGCCGGCCACGGCCTGCACGAACTCCGTGTGCACGCCGGCCCGGCCCAGCGCCCGCTCCCCGGCCGGCACGCTGGCGATGATGGCGCGCCACAGCGCCGCCTGCCAGCGCTGGCCTTCCGGCAGCGGGTGGACCACGCCACGGGGGCAGCGGGTCTGGTCGCGACCAAGCTCCCAGTCGGCCAGCCAGTCGGCCCGGTATACCTGGTACTGGTCGAACAGGTCGGACAGGCGCTCGGCCAGTTGCAGGCGGCGTTCCGGGTCGCCGCCTGCCAGGAAATGGCGCAGCGGCGCGAACATGTCGTCGGCCAGCAGGGCCGGCAGCAGCCGCATCAGGCGCCACGTCAGCGGCCCCTTGTCGAAAGCGGAGATGCGCGGCACCCGTTCGCGCCCCAGCATGGCCCGGTAGGCCTGCCACAGGAAGCGCGCCGGCAGCGCCACGCGGGTGGCGGCGCACACGCCCATTTCCTCGGCCAGCGCGATCTTGAGCCACTCGGCCACGCCGTTCGACTGTACCAGCAGCACGTCCGTCTCCAGCGGGTCGAGCGGATGGTTGCGCAGCCACTGGAACACGGCGGCGCGCAACTGTTCCAGCTGATTGCCGTGCAGGATCAACAGGCCGGGGGAAATCGACGATTGGTGCAGCGTGGACATGCTCAGGGGGCGACCGGCGGGACGGTGGGACAGGACGCTATTATCGCATTTTGGCGGCTGCCGTCGAGCTGCCGCCTTGCATCGTGCTCGCTTGATCCCGCAGGCGGGTGCTCAGCCGCCCGGGATCACGCATCGCCCCCCAGGCGCGCCTCCAGCTCGTCGCCGATGTGCTCGTCCAGCTGCTCCAGCAGGGGCCGCATATGACCGACGATGGCGCGGGCTTCGTCCAGGCCACCGCCCTTGCGCAGCCGTTCCAGGGCCAGGCACAGCTCGGCGAAACTGTTTGCGCCGACGGCCCGCGCCGACGACTTGATGCGGTGGCCCAGCTCGGCCAGCCGCACCAGGTCCTGTTGCGCCAGCGCTTCGTCGATCTCTTCCATGCCTTCGCGCGCCGAGTCGAGGAACATCAACGCGTACTTGCGCATCTTGTCGGGCTTGTTGCCGAAGGTCTGGCCCAGCGCCGACACGTCGAACAGCCGCGCCTCGGCGGCGGCCCCGGGCAGCGTGCCCAGTACCGGCAAAGGCGAGGGCAAGGACGGCGGCAAAGGCAGCGAGGACGGCACCGGCGCCGTCGTGCTGCGCACCTGGGGCGGCCGCGCATGGGTGGCGCGCTGGCTCATCCACTTGGCCAGCACGGCGAACAGCAGGTTCGGGGCGATCGGCTTGGTGATGAATTCGTCCATGCCGGCGGCCAGACAGCGCGCCTCGTCCTCGCGCCCCGCATTGGCCGTCATCGCGATGACGAGGGTGCCGCACAGCTTGGGATGGGCGCGGATCATGCGCGTCGCCTCGTAGCCGTCCATCACGGGCATCTGCACGTCCATCAGCACGCAGTCGAACTGGCCCTTGAGCAGCAGATCGATGGCTTCCTTGCCGTTATTGGCCACCACCACGGTGGCGCCGGCGTCCTCCAGCAGTTCCTGGCCCACCTGCTGGCTGAAGATATTGTCTTCGACCAGCAGGATATTGGCGTCGCGGATGGGCGCCAGCACCTCGTCGGCCAGCGCCGTGCCGGACGTGGGCGGCGCCAGTTCCGCGCCCCGCTGCAGCCGCGCCGTGAACCAGAAGGTGCTGCCGAGGCCGGGCGCGCTTTCGACGCCGACCGTACCGCCCATCAGTTCGGCCAGCTGCTTGCTGATCACCAGGCCCAGGCCCGTGCCGCCGTATTTGCGGGTGGTCGACGTGTCGGCCTGGTGGAAGGACTGGAACAGGTTGCCGACCTGCTCGGCGGACAGGCCGATGCCCCGGTCCTGCACTTCGAAGCGCACCAGCAGCGCGCTGTCGCGCTCTTCCTCGGCGCGGGCGCGGATGTAGATGCGACCGTTCTCGGAAAACTTGATGGCGTTGCTGGTGAAGTTCAACAGCACCTGCTCCAGCCGCAGGGGGTCGCCGCGCAGCTGGGCCGGCAGGCCGGGCCACGTTTCGAATACCAGTTCCAGCTTGCGCCGGGCCGCGTCCTCGCCCAGCTGGCTGGCCACGTTGGCCAGCAGCGCATCCAGGCTGAAGTCGAGCACTTCCAGTTCCAGCTTGCCCGCCTCGATCTTCGAGAAGTCCAGGATATGGTTGATGATGCCCAAGAGGTGCTGGCCCGAATGGTAGATCTTCTGCAGGTAGTCGCGCTGGCGCGGGTCGTTGACCGATTTCAGGGCCAGGTGGGCCATGCCGATGACGCTGTTCATCGGCGTGCGGATCTCGTGGCTCATGTTCGACAGGAAGGCGCTCTTGGCCCGGCTGGCCGCCTGCGCCTCGTCCTTGAGCCGGTGCAGCTGCGTGACGTCCGTCGACAGCGCGATGATGGCGCGGCCGCTGTCCAGTTCCACGGGGGCCTTGACGGTCCACAGGTGGCGCACGGTGCCGTCGGCATCCTGGTACTGGCCTTCGCCGGAGCGCTTGGCGCCGCCGGCCAGCACCTGCCGGTCCTCGGCCCAGGCCTGCTCGGCCGCCTGCGCCGGCAGCAGCTCGCGGTCCGTGCGGCCGACGATGGAATCGGCTGGGCGGCCCATCACTTCGGCCATGCGGGCGTTGACGTACACATAACGGCGCTCGCCGTCCTTCAGGTAGACGTGGGCGTCCACGTTGTCGAGCACGCTGTCGAGCAGGCGGCGCTGCTCCTGGGCCTTGCGGCGCTGCCATGTCAGCAGGAAGAAGTAGCTGTAGATCAGCATCGTGCCGACGAAACCCGTGGCCAGCGCCGCCAGCGGCAGCGAGCGGTCGAAGCCGCCCATCAGGTCGCTCCGGCGGGCATAGAAGCGCGCCTTCCACAGGCTGCCGTTGAAATCGATGGGCAGGACGACGACGAAATAGTCGTCCAGGTTGCCGTGCAGGGCCGGCGGCGCGTCCAGCGAACCGTTGTCGTTGTACAGCAGCCGGTCGTCGCTCTCGATGTCGAGGCGACGCTTGTCCGGATCGGTATTGCCAGCCGAGTAAAGAATCATGTGGATTTTGCGGTCGGCCATTTCGTCGATGGCGCCCTGCACCAGCGCGGCGACGGAAAAGCCGACGCCGACCGAGCCCTGGTAGGCGGCGCGCCGGCTGGCCACGTCGTTGACCTGGGCGCCGCGCCGGTACACGGGCAGGCGCATGCCCAGGCCGATATGGGGCGCCACGCTCCTGCCCCGGATCGGCTGGCCGGAAGCACTGATGCGCCCCGTGTCGCGCGACAGCGCCATGGCCCGGTCGATGGCGGGATTGGCCGTGATGTCGACACCGAACTTGTCCTTCAGGGTCTCCATCGGTTCGAGCCACGTCAGCGGCGCGTAGTAGGGGCGCTTGCCGGGCGGGCGGATATCGAAGGCCGGATAGCCGCCCGGGACGACGCTGGTATCGGCCCGCACGGATGCGACGAAGGCCTCGCGCGCCTCGTGCGGCACGTGCGGTGCGTAGGTGATGGCTTCGATGGCGGGGAAATGCTGTTCGATGCCCAGGTTGTGCACGTATTGCTGGAATTGCAACCGCGACAGCTTGTCCGCCGTCTGGAACAGCGCGACGAGGCCCCGGATCACATCCGAATAGGCCTTCACCCGCGCCGAGATGCTGTACTGGGTGGCCCGCGTGGCGTTGTCGAAACGCTGGCGCGCGTCTTCCTCGACGCTGCGCGCCGCCAGCATATGGAACGACAGGCCAACCGCCGTCGCCAGCGCCAGGCCGATGCCCCACTGCAGGATGCGGGAGAGTCTGGGGGCTGTCCTATGCATCATTCTCGATGAAAACATATTGCATTACAGCAGGATACTCCGAAAGGGCGCCACAAGCCATCGCCACTGTTACACTCGGCCCGTGAAAGACATCATACCTTCGACCATCGTCGGGCCGAGCACGTGACGCCGATCGGCCGCGTGCAGGCCGTTGTGCTGCGGCCGCAGCGCCGCCAGCCGGGCCAGGCCGTGCCATCTGCCCGGGCGCTGGCCGGCGCCGGGCTGCAGGGCGACGTTCATGCCGACCCCGCGTCGCCCCGCCAGGTGTTGCTGGCAGGCACACCTGTCTACGACCGGCACGGCCTGGCGCCGCACGACTTGCGGGAAAATCTGTTGCTCGATTTCGACACCGCGACGCTCCCATCCGGCGCCCTGCTGCAGGTGGGCTGCTCGGCCGTGCTGTGGCTGAGCTTCCAGTGCGAAGCATGCGGCGCCCTCGACGTGGCGCGTCCCGGCCTGGCGCGCGCCATCGGCACCGGGCGCGGCATGCTGGCGCGGGTGCTGCGGGGTGGCACCATCCACGTGGGCGACCCGGTGCTGCGGCTGGCCGCGACCTTGCCGGCCTGGCCGGACGACTGGCGCGACCGCGTGGCCCGCATCCTGGCCGCCGTGCCGGACGGCATGGTGGTGGAATATGGCGACCTGGCGCGGCTGGCCGGCGTGCAAGCCAGCTACTGCCGGGCGCTGCCGGCCGTGGCGCGCAAGCTGGGGCTGGCATACCGCGCCGTGGCGAAGGGCGCGTCCCCGGACCGGCCGCGCTGGCTGGGGAACGGCCTGTTCGACGCCACCCTGCCGGACTAGCCGGCCGTCGCCGCTTTCTTGCGCGCCGCCTTCGGCCTGGCCGCGGCGGCGTGCGGGGCGGCCGCCGCGCGGCTCAGGTCCAGTTCGATCCACGTGGGGGCGTGGTCGCTGGGTTTTTCGCGGCCCCGCACGTCGCGGTCGACGCCAGCCGCCACCAGGGCCGGTGCCAAGGCCGGGCTCAGCAGCAAGTGGTCGATGCGCAGGCCGGCGTCGCGGCCGTAGGCATTGCGGAAATAGTCCCAGAAGGTGTAGATCTTTTCGTCCGGATGCATGGTGCGCAGCGCATCGGTCCAACCCTGGGCCACCAGGCGGGCGAAGGCGGCCCGCGTCTCGGGGCGGAACAGCGCGTCGTCGACCCACCGTTCCGGCTTGTAGACGTCGAGCTCGGTGGGCATGACGTTGTAGTCGCCCGCGATGACGATTTTCGCGCCCGTGGCGAGCAACTGTTCCGCCCGTACGATCAGCCGCTCGAACCATTTGAGCTTGTAGTCGAATTTCGGGCCCGGCGCCGGATTGCCGTTCGGCAGGTACAGGCAGACGACGACGACATCGTCCACCACCGCCTCGATATACCGGCTCTGCTCGTCCTCCGGGTCGCCCGGCAGGCCCCGCCCCACTTCGACGGGCGCCTTGCCGCGCACGAGGATGGCGACGCCGTTCCAGCTCTTCTGCCCGTGCCAGATGGCATGGTAGCCGGCCGCTTCGATGGCCTCGATGGGGAATTTCTCCTGGGGCGCCTTCAATTCCTGCAGGCAGGCCACATCCGGCTGCTTTTCCTCCAGCCATGCCAGCAGGGCCGGCAACCGGGCGCCGATGCCGTTGATATTGAAGGTGGCGATACGCATGGGAACTCCGCGAAAGAAACGATGAGCGCTATTGTGACGGCAGCGGCGCCATCGTTGCCACACGAATCGGCGAGGACGGTGTCGACATTCTTTACACCTGGTGCCGGCGCATCTGTACATGCCCTTGATAATCATCAAAGTCGAGTTTCGGTATGCGTTTTGCTTACTGGTTTTTTTCCCTTCAGGAGAACCGCGTGAAAAACCTGATGACGACCCTGGCCTGTGGCGCCGCACTGTCAGGGCGGTAGCCCCACCGCCACCATCCTGCGTGTCGTGTTGGGCGAGACCGACGACTGGGACCTGCTGTCGACCAGTTCGAACCTGTGGGGCCAGTACAGCAGGGAGCTGGGCAACCGGTGGTTCGGCCCGGACACGCCGGCCGGCCTGGTCGAGATCGACCTGTGGGGATTGTCGGTGCAGGAAATCGGCGAAGACGGTTTGCTGTCGATGCTGCTGCATGCCGACGAAAATGCCAACTCCCTCGTCAACCAGCTGCAATTCGGCGCCGGCCTGCTCGGCCGGGCACCGCACCTGCTGCTCGATGTAACGGTCAGCCCCGTACCCGAACCGGGCACGCCGGCGCTGGCGGGGCTGGGCTTGGCCACGCTGCTGCTTTGGCGGCGCCGGCGCGCCTGAGGAACCGTGGCGGCGGCGTCGCCGACGTCGACGCTGGTGTAGAGTACGGCATTGACTTCCGACTGGAGAACCGATGCCTTCCACCATGTTCCGCGCCCTTCCCCACCGCAAGCTGGCCGCCGTAACGGACGCCGTGCCGGATGGCGGCCACGGTGCCGCCGCCACCGATCCCTACCTGTGGCTGGAAGACGTGATGGGCGAAGCGCCGCTGGCGTGGGTGGCCGGGCAGAACGCCGTGGCGCTGGACGAACTGCAGGGTCTGCCCCACTACGCGCCGCTGCGCGAACGGCTCGGCACCATCCTCGATTCGAACGAGCGCATTCCCCATGTGCGCAAGCACGGCGAGTTCCTTTACAACTTCTGGCGCGACGCGGAGCACGTGCGCGGCATCTGGCGCCGCACCACCTTGGCCAGCTACGCCCAGCCCGCCCCCCAGTGGGATACGGTGCTCGACCTCGATGCGCTGGCCGCCGACGAAGGCGAAAACTGGGTCTGGCATGGGGTCACGTCGCTGTACCCGGCCGGTGAACGCTGCCTGATTTCGCTGTCGCGTGGCGGCAGCGACGCGGCCGTCGTGCGCGAATTCGACGTGCCGGCGCGGCGTTTCGTCGACGACGGCTTCATGCTGCCGGAAGCGAAAAGCGACGTGGCATGGATCGATGCGGACACCATTTTCGTGTCGACCGACTTCGGCCCCGGCTCGCTGACGACGTCCGGCTACCCCCGCATCGTCAAGGAATGGCGGCGCGGCACGCCGCTGGCCGCCGCCCGCACCGTGTTCGAGGCCACGGCGGACGACCTGGGCGTGGGCGCCTGGAAGGACTTCACCCCGGGCCACACGCACCAGTTCATTTCGCGCCAGATCGATTTCTACAGCAGCGAGCTGTTCCTGCGCGACGGCGACGGCCTGACGCGCCTCGACAAGCCGCTCGACGCCAACGCCTTCACGGTGCGCGACCAGCTCGTCATCGAACTGCGCTCGGACTGGACGGTGGCGGGAACCACCCACCCCCAGGGCGCCCTGCTGGCGACCGGGCTGCAGCACTTCCTGGCCGGCGCGCGCCGCTTCGACGTGCTGTTCGCGCCGACGCCGACCTCCTCGCTGGACGGCGTCGCCGCCACCCGCTCGGCCCTGCTGCTCAACGTCCTGGACAACGTCAAGAACCGCCTTGTCGAGCTGCGCCATGTGGACGGCGCCTGGCAGCGGCGCGACGTCGACGCGCCCGCCTTCGGCACCCTGGAAGTGGCCGCACTGGACGACATCGACTCCGATCAGTACTTCCTGACCGTCACCGATTTCCTCCACCCCACCACCTTGTACCTGGCCGAGGCCGGTACGGATGCGCGCACGCCCCTCAAATCGCTGCCCGGCTTCTTCGACGCCACCCCATACAAGGTGACGCAGTACCACGCCACCTCGCTTGACGGTACCCAGGTGCCGTATTTCGTCGTCATGGGTGCCGATGCCAGGCTGGACGGCACCAACCCGACCGTGCTGTACGGCTATGGCGGCTTCGAGATTTCACTGAAGCCATTCTACAGCGGCGTCACGGGCGAAGCGTGGCTGCGCCAGGGCGGCGTGTACGTGCTGGCCAATATCCGCGGCGGCGGCGAATTCGGCCCGCGCTGGCACCAGGCGGCACTGAAGCAGCACCGCCAGCGCGCCTTCGACGACTTTATCGCCGTGGCCGAGGACCTCGGCCGGCGCCGCATCACGAGCCCGCGCCACCTGGGCATCATGGGCGGCAGCAATGGCGGCCTGCTGGTGGGCGCCGCGCTGACCCAGCGCCCGGAGCTGTTCAACGCCGTGGTCTGCCAGGTGCCGCTGCTCGACATGCGCCGCTACAACCAGCTGCTGGCGGGCGCCTCGTGGATGGGCGAATACGGCGACCCGGACGACCCGGCGGCCTGGGCATACATTGCCCGCTACTCGCCCTACCAGAACGTCCGGGCCGACCAGCGCTACCCGCGGGTGCTGTTTACAACATCAACCCGCGACGACCGCGTCCACCCCGGCCACGCCCGCAAGATGGTGGCGCGCATGCGCGAACAGGGCCACGACGTGCTGTACTGGGAAAACACGGAAGGCGGCCACGCCGGCGCCGCCAACAACGCCCAGCAGGCGCAGATGTGGGCGCTGACGTACACCTTCCTGCTCGACCGGCTCCGCTAAGCAATATTGCTCAAAAAATGGGGACAGACCCCGTTTTATGAGCAACTTTGCAATCGCGCGCGGCCCCGCCCTGCCCTGCAGTATGCTTACGGGTCTTTCCTATTTGCATTGCATTAAAGATACAATTTACCCCGTCACCCCGTGAATTCACTTGACTCAGGCCCGCACAGGCGTATCTTTTACTGCACTTAAACAAGAAGAACAATTGCAACATCCCCCGGATGACGCCCCGTGCATACGCCCAAAGTGCTTCTTGTAAATGACGACCCGGCCAGCCTGCTGGCGCTGGAAAGCATGCTGACCGGCGATGCCGGCCGGCTCGGCTACGAGCTGGTCAAGGCCACGTCGGCCGCGGCGGCCTTGCGTCATGTGCTCAAGCACGATTTCGCCGTCATCCTGCTCGATATCGACATGCCCGACATGGACGGTTTCGACGCTGCCGCCGCCATCCACTCGCATCCCCGCAGCAGTGCCGTGCCCATCATTTTCGTCACGGCCCACTACGGCGACGAGCTGCACCGGCTGCGCGCCTACCAGCAGGGCGCCGTCGATTACCTGTTCACACCCCTAATTCCCCAGGTGGTGCAGGCCAAGGTGGCCGTCTTCGTCGAGCTGTCGAAGAAGACGATGCAGCTGCGCGAGCAGGCCGAGGCCCTGCAGCGGCTGAACCAGGACCTGCAGGTGCAGCGCCTGCACGACCTGGAACAGGCGAACCGCGAGCTGGAACTGGAAATCGCCGAACGCAAGGGCGCCGAGCTGCGCGCCCACGAGCTGTCGATCCGCGACGTGCTGACGGGCCTCGCCAACCGCCGCTCCCTGATCGAACACCTGGAACACGCGGTGGCCTCGGCCGACCGGCGCCACAGCGAATTCGCGCTGCTGTTCCTCGACCTGGACAAGTTCAAGCAGATCAACGACAGCTTCGGCCACGACGTCGGCGACGAGCTGCTGCGCCAGGTGGCCGCGCGCCTGTCGGCGGCCGTGCGCGTGGCCGACGTGGTGGCGCGCCTGGGCGGCGATGAATTCGTCGTCCTGATCGAGGGCAAGGAGCCGGCCGCCAACGCGGCCCGGGTGGCGCGCAAGATCGCCAGCGCCCACGCGCGGCCGTTCGCCATCGCGCCGCACCGCATCCACACGTCGACCAGCATCGGCATCGCGATCTACCCGCAGGACGGCGCCGACGCCCGGGCACTGATGAAAAGCGCCGACCTGGCCATGTACCAGGCCAAAACGGAACGGAGCAAATCCGGCAGCCAGGGCGCGCAGATCCGCTTCTTCCACGCCGAAATGAACGCGCGCGAGCAGGAACGGGAACAATGGACCACGGAACTGCGCCACGCCTTGATCGGCGGCCAGTTGTCCCTGCTGTACCAGCCGGTGGTGGACCTGTCCGGTGAACGGCTGCGCGCCGTCGAGGCCCAGGTGGTGTGGCGCCATCCCCGCCTGGGGCCGATCGACGCGGCCAGTTTCGTGCCGGGCGTGCAGGACCGCGGCATGCTCGAACGCATGGACGCCTGGACCATCGCCAACACCTGTGCCCAGGCGGCCCAGTGGCGCGCCGGCAGTTCGCCGCTGGCCACGGCCAGCGTGGCGCTGAACCTGGCCACGCCCGCGCTGGACGCGGACCTGCCGTCACGCCTGCTGGCCGAAATGCGCAAGCACCGCCTGCCGCCGGGCAGCATCACGCTGGAGCTGGACGAGGCCCTGCTGGCGGCTTGCCACCAGGGTATCGAACCGCTGCTGCGCCAGTTGCAGGCCGGCGGCGTGCTGCTGGCGCTGGATCATTTCGGCCATGCCGGCAGCTCGCTGGCGGCCTGCAAGAGGCTGGGCCTGGACATCCTGAAAATCGACCGCCGCTTCGTGCGCAATATCGGCGACAATGCCGGCGGCACCGACCTGGTGGCCGCCATCGTCCACCTGGCCCGGGCGATCGCGGCCCGGGTCTGCGCCATCGGCGTGGACCGGCCCGACCAGCTGGCCATCCTGGCATCGTTGGGGTGCGACCACTACCAGGGTGAACTGTGCTGCGCGCCGCTGGCGGCGCCGGATTTGCTGAATAATCTGCTGACGCATCGAATGAATCAACTGCTGCAAACGCCGGCGTCCACCGCGACGCCGGCGCACACCCTACCTGAGTGAATGAGGAACCGTCAATGAACGACATGACCGAACTGCCGGAAGAACTGGACCTGAAGCTGATCCTGTCCACCCTGATGGCATTGAAAAAAGGCGATTTCTCGGCGCGCATGCCGTCCGACTGGACCGGCGTGTCGGGCAAGATCGCCGATACCCTGAACGACATCATCGAAACGAATGAACGCATCGTCCGCTCGGTCACGGAAACGAGTCGCGTCGTGGGCCGCGAGGGTCGCCTGACGCAGCGCGCGCCGGTGACCAATGTTTCCGGCGGCTGGGCCACCATCATCAGCGCCGTCAACACGCTGATCGACGACCTGGTGCGTCCTACCACGGAGATGGCGCGTGTCATCGGTGCCGTGGCGAAGGGCGACCTGTCGCAGACGATGGCGCTGGAAGTGGACGGTCATCCGCTGAAGGGCCAGTACCTGCGCGCGGCCACCACTGCCAACACGATGGTCGAACAGCTGCTGTCGTTCTCGTCGGAAGTGACGCGGGTGGCGCGCGAAGTGGGTACCGAAGGCAAGCTCGGTGGCCAGGCCCAGGTCAAGGGCGTGGCCGGCACGTGGAAGGACTTGACGGACTCGGTCAACTCGATGGCGGGTAACCTCACCTCCCAGGTGCGTAACATCGCCGAGGTGACGACGGCCGTGGCGAACGGCGACTTGTCGAAGAAGATCACGGTGGACGTGCGCGGCGAGATCCTGCAGCTGAAGGACACCATCAACGTCATGGTGGACCAGCTGCGCTCCTTCGCGTCGGAAGTGACGCGGGTGGCGCGCGAGGTGGGCACGGAAGGCAAACTCGGTGGCCAGGCCTACGTGCCGGGTGTGGGCGGCACGTGGAAGGACTTGACGGACAACGTCAACTTCATGGCATCGAACCTGACGGGCCAGGTGCGTAACATCGCGGCCGTGACGACCGCCGTGGCCAACGGCGACCTGTCGAAGAAGATTACGGTGGACGTGAAGGGCGAGATCCTGGAACTGAAGAACACCATCAACGTGATGGTGGACCAGCTGTCATCGTTCGCCTCCGAGGTGACTCGCGTGGCGCGAGAGGTTGGTACGGAAGGCAAGCTCGGTGGCCAGGCGCAGGTGAAGGGCGTCGCGGGCACCTGGAAGGACTTGACCGACTCGGTCAACTCGATGGCGGGTAACCTGACGGGCCAGGTGCGCAACATCGCCGACGTGACCACCGCCGTGGCGAATGGCGACTTGTCGAAGAAGATCACGGTCGACGTGAAAGGCGAAATTCTCGAACTGAAGAACACCATCAACGTGATGGTCGACCAGCTGAACTCCTTCGCGTCGGAAGTGACTCGCGTGGCGCGCGAGGTCGGTACCGAAGGTAAGCTCGGCGGCCAGGCCAACGTGCCGGGTGTGGCGGGCACGTGGAAGGACTTGACGGAAAACGTCAACCAGCTGGCCGGCAACCTCACGGGCCAGGTGCGTAACATCGCCGAGGTGACCACCGCCGTGGCCAACGGCGACCTGTCGAAGAAGATCACGGTCGACGTGAAAGGCGAGATTCTCGAGCTGAAGAACACCATCAACGTGATGGTGGACCAGCTGTCCTCGTTCGCATCCGAAGTGACGCGCGTGGCGCGCGAGGTGGGTACCGAAGGTAAATTGGGTGGCCAGGCCTATGTGCCGGGCGTGGGCGGCACGTGGAAGGACTTGACGGACAACGTCAACTTCATGGCGTCGAACCTGACGGGCCAGGTGCGTAACATCGCGGCCGTGACGACCGCCGTGGCGCGGGGCGACCTGTCGAAAAAGATCACGGTCGACGTGAAGGGCGAGATTCTCGAGCTGAAGGACACCATCAACGTCATGGTCGACCAGTTGTCCTCGTTCGCATCGGAAGTGACGCGGGTGGCGCGCGAGGTGGGTACGGAAGGTAAGCTGGGCGGCCAGGCCAACGTGCCGGGCGTGGCGGGCACGTGGAAGGACTTGACGGAGAACGTCAACCAGCTGGCGGCCAACCTGACCAACCAGATGCGTGCCATCGGCGAAGTGGCGACGGCCGTCACGCGGGGTGACTTGTCCCGTTCGATCCAGGTGGAGGCACGCGGCGAGGTGTCCTACCTGAAGGACAACATCAACGAGATGATCCGAAACCTGAAGGAAACCACGCAGAAGAACGCGCAGCAGGATTGGCTCAAGACCAACCTGGCGCGCTTTACCCGCCTGCTGCAGGGCCAGCGCGACCTGCAGGCCGTCACAAAACTGATCCTTTCCGAGCTGGCACCGCTGGTGTCGGCCCACCACGGCGTGTTCTACATGATGGACTCCCAGCTGGACGACGCGCGCCTGCGCATGATCGCCAGCTACGGCTACCGCTCGAACCGCAAGCTGCCCACCTCCTTCCTGCCGGGCGAAGGCCTGGTGGGCCAGTGCGCGCTGGAGAAGGTGCGCATCTGGCTGACGGACGTGCCGCGCGACTACATTGTCGTCTCGTCCGGCCTGGGCGCGGCGCCACCGACCAATATCGTCGTGCTGCCGATCCTGTTCGAGCAGCAGGTCAAGGCCGTCATCGAGATCGCGTCGCTGGACCGCTTCACGGAAACCCACCTGTCCTTCCTGGACCAGTTGATGGAATCGATCGGCGTGGTGCTGAACACCATCGAGGCGAACAGCCGTACCGAGTCGCTGCTGACGCAGTCGCAGTCGCTGGCGCAGGAACTGCAGCAGACCAACCAGGAACTGGCCGAAAAGGCGCGCCTGCTGTCCGAGCAGAATATCGAGGTGGAACGCAAGAACCGCGAGGTGGAACAGGCCAAGCTGGCGCTGGAGGAAAAAGCCACGCAGCTGGCCCTGTCGTCGAAATACAAGTCCGAGTTCCTGGCCAATATGTCGCACGAGTTGCGCACGCCGCTGAATTCCCTGCTGATCCTGGCCCAGCAGCTGGGCGACAACCCGGAAGGCAACCTGTCGGGCAAGCAGGTGGAGTTCGCCAAGACCATCCACGGCTCCGGCTCGGACCTGCTGACCCTGATCAACGACATTCTCGACCTGTCGAAGATCGAATCGGGCACCGTCACGCTGGACGTGTCCGAGTACCGCTTCGGCAACCTGCGCAATTACGTCGACCGCACCTTCCGCCACATGGCCGAGGCCAAGCATCTGGGCTTCACGGTGTCGCTGGCCGACAGCCTGCCGCAATCCCTGATGACGGACACCACGCGCCTGCAGCAGGTGCTGAAGAACCTGCTGTCGAATGCCTTCAAGTTCACCTCGCACGGCCAGGTGGCGCTGGAGATCGGCGTCGTCAGCGGCGGCTGGAGCGCGGACAACCCGAACCTGGCCAATGCCGACGCCGTGCTGGCCTTCTCCGTGTCCGACACGGGGGTCGGCATCGCCGCGGACAAGCTGCAGCTGATCTTCGAGGCCTTCCAGCAGGCCGACGGCTCCACCGCCCGCAAGTACGGCGGCACGGGCCTGGGCCTGTCGATCTCGCGCGAGCTGGCACGCCTGCTGGGCGGCGAGATCCGCGTCGAATCGACGGTGGGCAGCGGCTCCACGTTTACCTTGTTCCTGCCGTATAACCGCGCCGGCTTCGTCAACTACGAGCAGCCCCGCCCTGTCCCGCAGCGCCTGGCGCCGCAGCCGCCGAAGGTCATCTACAGCCAGCCCGTCACCGACGTGCAGATCCACGAGCGCACGCCGGAGGTCGAGGGCGAGGTGTACAGCTCCACCATCGACGACCGCGGCCTGACGGCGCCGGGCGACCCGTCGGTGCTGATCATCGAGGACGACGAGCGCTTCGCCAAGATCGTGCTGGACTTCGCCCGCGAGAAGAACTTCAAGGGCATCGTCATCCACCAGGGCGATTCGGCCCTGTCGCTGGCGCGCGACTACCTGCCGTCGGCGATCCTGCTGGACCTGGACTTGCCGGACATCGACGGCTTCACGGTGCTGGACCGCCTGAAACGCGACCCCAGCACGCGCCACATCCCCGTGCACGTGATGTCGGCGTCGCGCGAACGCGAACGCGCGCTGCGCAGCGGCGCCATCTCGTTCATGAACAAGCCGGTGGACAAGGAAGCGCTGCAGGAACAGTTCACGCGCATCCAGAAGTTCCTGATGGGCGGCAAGCGCAGCCTGCTGATCGTCGATGACGAGGAGAACCAGCGCGACTCCATCGTCGCCCTGATCGGCGAGACCGACGTCGACATCCAGGCCGTCGGCACGGGCAAGGAAGCGCTGGCGGCGCTGCGTACCAGCCATTTCGACTGCATGGTGCTGGACCTGACCTTGCCCGACATCTCCGGCTTCGAGCTGCTCGACATCATCGGCAAGGACATCAAGCTGCGCGACCTGCCCGTAGTGATCAACACGGCCAAGGAGTTGAATAAAAAAGAGGTGGCGAAGCTGAAGCGCTATGCCAAGACCATCGTCATCAAGGATGCCCGTTCGCCCGAGCGCCTGCTGGACGAGACGGCGCTGTTCCTGCACCGCTCCCAGGCCAACCTGCCGGAAGCGCAGCGGCGCATGCTGGAACAGGTGCACGCTGCCGATTCCGGCCTGGCCGGACGCAAGGTGCTGATCGTCGACGACGACCTGCGCAACATCTTCGCCCTGTCCTCGCTGCTGGAACGCCAGCAGATGCATGTGTCCTTTGCCGAGAACGGCCGTGACGGCATCGAGGTGCTGGAGCGCGATCCCACCATCGAGATCGTCCTGATGGACATCATGATGCCGGAGATGGACGGCTACGACACGATGCGGGCGATCCGCCGCATTCCGAAGTTCCGTTCGCTGCCCATCATTACCCTGACGGCTAAGGCGATGAAGGGCGACCGCGACAAGTGCATCGCCGCGGGCGCCTCCGATTACATCACCAAACCGGTGGACGTGGCCCAGCTGCTGTCGCTGATGCGCGTCTGGCTGCATTGAGTGGCGCCGCGATGGGCTCGGCCATGATGCGGGCCACGCCGGAGGAGCCGGCGCCGCCCGGTGTGCCGGCCGTGGAGGAACTGGAACTGGAGCTGCTGCTCGAAGCGCTGGTGCAGCGCTTCGGTTTCGACTTCCGCACCCACGACCGCGCCACGTTGAAACGCAAGCTGTTCGCGCTGATGCAGCGGCGCGGGCTGCGTACGCTGTCGCAGTTGCAGGACCGCGTGCTGCACGACGTGGCGACGTCGTCGGCGCTGCTGCGGGCGCTGTCCGTGCCGGCCGCGCGCATGTTCGACGATCCGGTCGAAGCCGGTCAGCTGCTGCTGGTCGCCGAGCAGTGCCTGCCCGGCGCGCCCCTGCCGAAGGTATGGCTGGCCGACTGCGCCGGTGCCGAACAGGCCTGGACCGTGGCGGTGCTGCTGGCCGAGCGCCAGCTGCTGTGGCGCACGGAGATCTATGCCACCGTGGCCAGCGACGAACTGCTCGACGAGGCCCGCACCGCCTCGATCGCGCCGGAAAAGATGGCCGCCTGCCAGCGCGCCTACGAGCAGGCCGGCGGCACCGGCGTGCTGGCCGATTATTTCGAGAAGGAAGGTGGTGCGCTGGTACCGAAGGCGCAGCTGCGCAGCCGCATCACGTGGGCCCAGTACAACCTCGTCACGGATGCGTCGTTCAATGAATTCCAGCTGATCGTCTGCCGCCGCGCGCTGCCGGACTTCGGCCCTCTGCTGCGCCACCGCGTGATGCAGCTGTTCCACGACAGCCTGGCCGTCTTCGGCGTGCTGGGCATCGACCGCGAGCTGGACGAGCGGGAACGGCAGGCGGTGAATTACCAGCAGCTGCTGGCGCACCAGCCCTGGTACAAGCGGCTGGGGTAAATGTTGCCGGAAAACAGGGGACTGTCCCCGGTTTGATGGTCTCCGCTTCAGGCGCCGGCCGTGGCGCTGGGGCGGCTGGCGATGCGGTCGCGCCAGGCCTGCACGTGGTCGAAGCCTTCGGCCGCCGGGCGCAGCTTCATCAGGCCGCGGGCGAATTCGACGGCGCAGAAGGCCGTGATGTCGGCGATAGTGAAGCGATCGCCCGCGACATACGGCTGCCCGGCCAGCACATCGTCGAGCCAGCGCAGGGTGTCGCGCACGCGCTCGCCCTGCACCATGCCGAAGTCGGGGAACTGCGGACTTTCCAGCACCGCCAGACCCGGATGCGTATGGCGCACGCAGTGGGCGATGCCCATGAACAGGTGCAGTTCGACGCGACGGTCCGCCATTTCGATAAAGGCGCGCTCGGTCGCGTCCACGCCCATCAGGTTCGGTTCGGGCTGCACGCCTTCCAGGTAGGTGCAGATGGCCCGGGTTTCCGTCAGCACGCGGCCGTCGTCCAGCACCAGCGCCGGCACCCTGCCGAAGGGATTGACGGCCAGGAACGCCGGTGCACGGTGCTCGCCCTTGCCCAGATCGAGCACCTCGCTGTCGATCGCCAGGCCCTTCTCGGCCATGAACATGGCCACCCGGCGCGGATTCGGCGCCCGTGCGCTCATATACAGCTTCATTGCCGGCGCCCCCGCGCAAACCGGTTTCGCCTTGTCGTGGCGAATACTGTGACATTTAAAACAAACATGTTATCCCCTTATTAATTATGTAAATGGCAAAGCCAGCCGCCATTCTGCACCGAGTGTATTTCCGGTGCAACGAATTAATAACCGCCGAGGCAAAAAAAGACCGGCCGCAATCTGAGGAGGGGACCGGTCAAAACGCTTTCTATTATGAGAGCGCGGGGATTTCACAAGGTTCCAGCTGCTGAGCCGAAAAGAAACTGTGCCGGATTTGAGGAATCCGGCAACCTGCCGCTCAACAATTATTGCGCGGTACGGGTTACACTTTGCCAGTTTTCATTCGAAAGAGGCTTAGGACTTCATTAAGGAAAGAATGAAAACGTTTCAAAACCGGCATTGCACGAACCGGCTGGGGAAGCAAGGTGCTTCCGGCGGCCGCAGGTCCGCTGACACACGCCGGCTCTGGCAACTCTGTTTTGAAGCGACCAAACTTAGGATTATTACATGAAAAAATTTATCAATCCCGCAAGCTGGAGCGTGGGTACCCGTATTACACTGCTGACTTTCGCGCTGATCAGCGTCGTATTAAGCTGCCTGATCATCGTCATCACCGTCGGCACCACGCGCCTGCTGGAGGAACGTTCCACCGACAGCGTGCGCCAGGAATTGACCGGTGTCGTCAATATGGTCGACCTGTTCAATACCGCCGTCACCAGCGAGGCGAACAGCTTTGCCCGCATCCTGGCCGCGGCATTCGAAAACAAATACACGCTCGATCCGGCCGCTACCGTGGAAGTGGGCGGCAAGCAGGCCCCGACCTTGAAGGACGGCGACCGCATCCTGAATAACGACTTCACGATTCCGGACCGTTTTACGAGCCAGAGCGGCGCGACGGCGACGGTCTTTGCCGCCAGCGGCGAGGATTTCATCCGCGTGACGACGTCGGTCAAGAAGGAAGACGGCAGCCGCGCCGTCGGCACGACGCTCGACCGCACCCACCCCGGCTATGCGCTGCTGCGCGCCGGCCAGAGCTACACGGGCCTGGCGACCTTGTTTGGCAAGCAGTTCGTCACCCGCTACGATCCAATCCGCGACGCGGCCGGCAAGGTGGTCGGCGTGCTGTACGTGGGCGTCGACGTATCGAACGAGATCGCGTCGCTGAAACAGCGCATCAAGTCCATCAAGGTGGGCACCACGGGCTACTTCTACGTGCTCAACGCGGCGCCCGGCGCCAACCAGGGCAAGCTGATCGTGCACCCGGCGCGCGAAGGCGACAGCATCCTCGATGCCAAGGACGCCGACGGCAAGCCCTTCGTGCGCGAAATGCTGGAGAAAAAGCAAGGCGTGATCCGCTACCCGTGGGCGAACCCGAACGAAACGCGGGCGCGCGAGAAGATCGCCGTGTACGCCTATTTCAAGGAGTGGAACTGGGTGCTGGCCGGCGGCGCGTATACCGAGGAAATCACGGCCGAGGCGTCGACGCTGCGCAACCGCTACATCGTCATGGGCATCGTCGCCCTGCTGGTCTTCTCCGTGCTGCTGTACCTGGCAGTGCGCCGCTACATCACGCGCCCGCTGGCCGAAGTGGAAGCGGCGGCCGCGCAGATCGCCGCCGGCGACCTGACGGTGCAGCTGCCCGTGCGCGGCGAGGATGAAATCGCCCGCCTGACCGTCGCCATGAACGGCATCAGCCAGAACCTGTCGTCCGTGGTCGGCAAGGTGCGCGTGGGCGCCGAGCATATCGCATCGGCCTCCAGCGAAATCGCCACCGGCAACCAGGACCTGTGCGAACGCACCGAACGCCAGGCCGGCGACCTGGAACAGACAGCCAGCTCGATGGAAGAACTGACCGCCACCGTGCGCCAGAACGCGGACAACGCCCGCCAGGCCAACCAGCTGGCGCAAAGCGCCTCGGACGTGGCCCTGCGCGGCGGCGCCGTCGTGGCCCAGGTGGTGCAGACGATGGGCTCGATCAACAGCTCGTCGCAGAAGATCGTCGACATTATCGGCGTCATCGACGGCATCGCCTTCCAGACCAATATCCTGGCGCTGAATGCCGCCGTCGAGGCGGCCCGGGCCGGCGAACAGGGCCGCGGCTTCGCCGTCGTGGCCGGCGAGGTGCGCACCCTGGCGCAACGCAGCGCCGCCGCCGCCCGCGAAATCAAGGAACTGATCGGCAACTCCGTCGGCCAGGTCGAGACAGGCAGCCGCCTGGTCGAACAGGCCGGCACGACGATGGAGGAAGTGGTCGACAGCGTGCGCCGCGTCACCGACATCATGGCCGAGATCCGCAGTGCCAGCGACGAGCAGACGGCCGGCATCGAACAGGTCAACACGGGCATCACACATATGGACCAGGTGACGCAGCAGAACGCGGCCCTCGTCGAGGAAGCGGCGGCGGCGGCCAGCGCCATGCAGGACGAGGCCTCCGGCCTGGCCCAGATGGTGCGCCAGTTCCGCCTGGACGAACGCGACGCGCCGTGGGCAAAAAAAACCCGCGTCGGTGACGCGGGCGAAAGATCTCAAATCGGGAGAGATTTGAAAGAGCGGCACCATCTTCTCACGGCAAAATGACGCCCATGTGACGGCGGCGTGACGGGGGCCAGGACGCGCTTGCGCTACACTGCGCCATCGCCACTTCGTCCCGTCACAGCATGCGCATCCATTCCGGGGCCGCTATTGCGGCCCTGTCCTTTTCCGTTCTCGCCTTGTCGGCCTGCACGCTGGCGCCCGCGCCCACGGTCACGGCCCCGCCGCCCGTCCCGGTGCCCGCGCCCATCGCCGGCGCCTTGAGTATCGATAGCGGCGCTTCGCTGATTGCCATCACCGTGCGGCGCGGCGGCCCGCTGGCCCGGCTGGGCCACGACCACGTGGTGGCCGCGCGTACCGTCGAGGGCCGGGTCGACCCGGCCGCCAACCGCGCCAGCCTGCGTTTCCGGCTCGACGCGCTCACCGTCGACGAGGCACCGCTGCGCCAGCAGGCCGGCCTGGACACGCAGCCGTCGGCGGACGCCATCGCCGGTACCCGCCGCAATATGCTGACCCGTGTGCTGGACGCCGAGCGCTTCCCCTGGGTTGACGTCGCCATCGAACGGCCTGCCGTTGGCGGCGCCCTGGCAACGAGCGTCACGCTGCACGGCGTCACGCGGCGCTACCAGGTGCCCGCCACCGTCGTCGCCGAAGGCGGCACGGTGCGGGCCAGCGGCAGCATGAGCCTGCGCCAGACGGACTTCGGCCTGGTACCCTTCTCCGTGCTGGGCGGGGCGATGGCCGTGCAGGACGTGCTGGAACTGCGCTTCGATATCGTGGCGCGCTGACGGCGCACGCCAGCACTGTTATACTGTACGCATATACAGTACCAAAGGCCCGCATCATGAGCGCCATGCAACCAGACCTGTTCAACAAGCCCGATGGGCGCACGTCCATCCTGCTGCCGTCCGGTTTCGTACTGGACCTGCAGGCCCCGGACGCGGCCGGTCTGCCCATCGACGATATTGCCCTGTGCCTGGCTTCGCAGCCGCGCTGGGGCGGCGCGGCGCGGCCGTGGTATTCGGTGGCGGAGCATTGCGTGATGGTGTCGCGCCTGGTCGCGCCGGAACTGGCCTTCGCCGCCCTGCTGCACGATTGCGAGGAGTTCCTGGGCGACTGGCCCTCGCCCGTGAAGGTGATGCTGGGGCTGAACTATGTAAAAGGGCGGCTGCAGCCCGTCAAGGCCGCGCTGCGCCGCCGCTTCGGCTTCGACGACCGCCACCCCGCCATCAAGCACGCCGACCTCGTCAGCATGGCGACGGAGCTGCGCGACCTGCTGCCGCCGGCCTGGATCGAATGGGGCCACCTGCCGCCGCCGCATCCGGACCGCATCGTGCCGGTGGGGCCGGAACGGGCGTATGAACTGTTCCTGGCGCGTTTCGACGAATTAAAGCACCTGTCGACCGCTACGGCGTTCGACTGACGGCCTTGTTGCCCCGCCGCGAGCACCTTCCTTCAGGCGCTCGCGGGCGCAAGGCGCCGGTGCGGCGTTGTATGATGGCACGCAGGCGCGCCCTGCGAGGCAGTGGATGCCACCGGAATGCGATGGCAGGCGCTTTCTTGTCAACCTGAACAAACCCGGCTAAGAGGACGTTTTTAAAGCTGTTTTCGGAGTTATCCACTTCGTTTGTGGATAACAATGTGGAAAAGCGGGACTTGACACGCTGGAAAGCCAGCAACCATGCGGGTTTCAACAAATTGCCTGTTCAGTAGGCAAATATTTTCGTCCATTAAATCAAGCACTTGCCGATGAGCTCGGTGCCGCACCACGCCACGGCGGGGTGTGCGCAAAATATATTTCAGCCCGTGCCCGCGTCACCGCGCGCAGCGAAAGCTTTGACAAAAATGCCGACGAGGAATACTGTCACCCTAGACTCTTGCGACGAGCAAAACATGGACCCACAAGCCGACGACGCCAGCGAAGGCTGGATGATTGAAGACGAAGCGCCTACCATCGACGAGGCCGCAGCCGCGGCGCCGGCGCCGTGGAAAGTCCTGATCGTCGATGACGACGTGGATGTGCACGTCGTGACGAAATTCTCGCTCAGCAATGCCGTCTTCATGGGCCGGCGCCTGTCCTTCCTGCACGCCTACAGCGGCGTCGAAGCGCTGCAGACGCTGCGCCAGCACGACGACATCGCCCTCGTGCTGCTGGACGTAATCATGGAAACGACCGATGCCGGCCTGAAGGTGGCCACGCGCATCCGCGACGAGCTGCACAATACCCTGGTCCGGATCGTGCTGCGTACGGGCCAGCCCGGCCAGGCGCTGGAACACGGCATCATCCTCGACTACGACATCAACGATTTCTGGTGCAAGACGGACCTGACGACGCGCAAGCTGTTCACCACGGTGATCGCGTCGCTGCGGGGCTATCACAGCCTGCGCGAGGCCCAGCGGCGCATCGACCAGGCCCAGGCGGAAACGGCGCAATTGCGCCAGCAGGCCATGGCCGCCCTGGACGCCGTGCGCGTGGGCGCCAGCTGGAACGGCGTGGTCAGCTTCGGCGAGCCCGCCGTCCGGATCGAGTTATCGGCCGAGGCAGCCGGTGGGGCGGATCGCTTCACCGTCGCCGGCCGTGTACTGCCGGATACTGTATAGGCATACAGCTGCCAACGTGACGACATCGTCGTGCAAGTTGCACGAAAGATTGAAGTTTCACCCCTCCCCTACAGCTAAGTCCCGGATTACAAAGCGTTTTTGGAAATATCCACACGCGCTGGGGATAACTTTGTTGATAACGCCCTCTTGACAAGGCAAGGAGCCAGCAATGGCGCCATTTTCCTTAAAGTGCACGGAGAACAGGCAGAATCGGCCATCAATGAAATCAAGGACTTACGGCCTCATCGACAGCGCAGCGCGGGCATGCGTAAAAATTCTCGTCAGTTTTTGTTTTGACAATTTTTGTGTATAACTGCCGTGTGCGCCACGCGGTCACGCAGACACCTGGCGCCGGCGCGCCGGGTGCAGCAGTACCCGCTGGATTACCTCGGGCAACACGTTGTAGGCACGCAGATATTCCAGCGCGCACACCGTGCCGGCCGCCCCCTGCAATGCCACGCCCCGGTCGACCAGGGCGCTGTGCACGCTGTCGCTACGCAGGTGCCAGGGCCGGCCGGCGTCCCCGTGGCCGCCCTGCCTGGCCGGGCGGATGGTTGCAGGGTCGATGGTCTTCAACGCGTTGTCGTGCTCGTTCATGGCCGCCTCTTTCGCGCGAATGAATAAAGTTTGTGCGCGATTTCAATGCGCCACGCACTGACAGGAGTATCGACCATCATTCTTGAAAGTCAATGCGCGATGCGCGACGGGCTCTCGTGCGGCCAATGGCGCGCCAGTGTTAGCTGCCTCGCAGTCCGGCCGGCGGCGCCACGCTAAGCTGCCCTCACCAACTTCACAGGAGACCACCATGAGCACACCTCCCCTCAATCCGGGCGACGAAGCGGCGCCGGGCACGCCAGGCACGGGCGAAGATACCTGCCCCAGCTGCAACGGCAGCGGCAAGGCCGGCGACGGCAAGCCCTGCCCAACCTGCGGCGGCAGCGGCACCATCGTGGAAGGCATCGGCGGCGGCTGAAGGCCGTCGCCGAGGCACCGGGTTGGACAGCGGGGCACGCGGGGCGGATAATGCCCTCATGACTTCGCCGCCCGACGCTCCGCCCGCCTTCCCGCCCTCGCCTGTTACACCGCCGTTGCCCCGGCCCCGGTCGCTGACCGACTTGTTTGTCGCGTTCACCCTGCTGGCCCTGCAGGGGTTCGGCGGCGTGCTGCCCGTCGTACAGCGCGAGATGGTCGAGCGGCGCCGCTGGATGACGCAGGAAGACTTCATCGAGGAATGGGCCCTGGCGCAAACCATGCCTGGGCCGAACGTCGTCAACCTGTCGCTGGTGATCGGCAACCGTTATTTCGGCCTGCGCGGTGCCTGCGCCGCGCTCCTGGGCATGCTGCTGGTGCCGTCGCTGGTGGTGCTGGCGCTGGCCACCGTGTATGCCCGCTTCTCCGCCAATCCCCATGTGGCCGGGGCCCTGCGTGGCATGGCCGCCGTCACGGCCGGCATGATCGCGGCCACGGGCATCAAGCTGGCCGCCACCCTGCACCGTCACCCCCTGCCCCTGCAGTTGACGGCCACCGTGGCCGTGCTTGCCATCGTCGGCCTGGCCTTCCTGCGCCTGCCGATGCTGCTCGTGCTGGCCGTACTGGGCGGCCTGGGGTGCGTGCTGACCTACCGCACGCTCAAGCCATGACCGGGGCTCAGATTGTGCTGGGCTGGCACGACTGGGTCGACCTGTTCGCCCATTACCTGGTGCTGTCGCTGATGTCGGTGGGCGGCGCCATTTCCACGACGACGGAGATGCACCGCTACCTGGTCGAGCAGCAGGGCTGGCTGACGCCCCAGCAGTTCAGCGACGCCATTGCCATCGCCCAGGCCGCGCCCGGCCCGAACGTGCTGTTCGTCGCCTTGATCGGCTGGACCGTCGGTCTGAACGCGGGCAGCCACGTGGCCGCCGTGCTGGGCGTGCTGGTGACGATGACGGGCATCATGCTGCCCAGCAGCCTGCTGGTGCTGCTGGCGGCCAGCTGGGGCCAGCGCAACCGCGAGCTGCGCGCCGTGCGCGCCTTCAAGCAGGGCATGGCGCCGCTGGTGATCGGCATGCTGATCTCCACCGGCATCGTGCTGGGCAGCGCCCACCGCGACCCGGCCAACGACTGGCCCCTGTACGCGCTGTCCGTGGCGGCCGCGCTGGTGATCTGGCGCACCCGGATTCATTTATTGTGGCTGCTCGGCGCCGGTGCCGTCATCGGGGCGCTGGGCTTCGTCTGAAGCCCGGCACTGCCAACTCACCGAGCCTGCGCCACCAGCCGCGCGTCGACCGAATAGCGCCCCGCCCCGGCCAGCGCCAGGGTGCCGAACACGATCAGCAGCAACCAGCCGAACTGGCCCTGCTCCAGCGTCCAGTCGGGGTGCACCAGCACCATCGACACGGCCAGCAGGAACACCACCGGCAGGCAGGCCAGGCGGGTGAACAGGCCCAGCGCCACCAGCACCGGGCAGACGATCTCGGCGAACAGCGCGCAGGCCAGGGTCAGCTGCGGGCCCATGCCGAGCGGGTCGTCGATATGGGCCAGCTCCGTGCGCCAGTGTGCCAGCTTGGGCAAGCCGTGCACCGTCAGCAGCAGCAGCGCGCCCGCCAGGCGGGCATACAGCAGGCCCAGGTCGGGCGCGCCGGCCCCGATCAGGCGTTTCAATGGGTGCATGCTGGCCTCACCGGTTCTGATAGCCGCCGTATGCCTTGACGGGGCTCCATGCCGGTTGCACCGGTGGCGCCGCCGGCGCATGGCGGGCAAACGGACCGGCGCCGTACACCACCTTGCCGTTGACGATGGTCAGCGCACTTTCCAGCTTGCGGATGCCGTCCGCGGGCATCGTGAAGTAGTCGCGCGGCAGGATCACCAAGTCGGCGTACTGGCCCGGCGCGATCTGGCCTTTCACGTTTTCCTCGCCGCTCATCCACGCACTGCCCCGTGTCATCAGGCGCAGCGCATCGAAGCGGGACAACGCATCGCCCGGCTGCCAGATCTGCAGGCCGCCGGCCGTCTTGCCCGTCACGGCCCAGTACAGCGAAGGCCATGGGCCGTAGCTGCTCACGCGCGTGCCGTCCGTGCCCAGGCCGACGGGAATGCCCATCTTCAGCATCGTGCGGATCGGCGGCATCTGGCGGGTCTGCTCGCCGTAGCGCTTCCAGTAGGCCTCGCCCTGGAAGTACATGCGGTCCTGCACGGCGATGCCGCCGCCCAGCGCCTTCACTCTCGCCAGCTGGGCGTCCGTGATGGTTTCGGCGTGGTCGAAGAACCAGCGCAGGCCGTTCAGGGGCGTGTCGGCGTTGACCTTCTCGATGACGGCCAGGTCGCGCTCGATCGATTCGCCATAGGTGGCGTGGATGCGGAACGGCCAGCGGTTCTTCACCAGCAGGCGCAGCACGGGTTCGAGTTCGCTCTCCATGTGCGACGGCATGTCCGGGCGGGGCTCCAGGAAGTTCTCGAAATCGGCGGCGCTCCACACCAGGTTCTCGCCGCCGCCTTCCGTGTTGTAGCCGTTGGCGTAGAACAGGTGGTCGTTCCGGTCCGGCTTGGCCAAAGTCAGCCACCGTTCGTAGTCGGCCAGCTCCTTGCCGGGCTGCTGGGCGAACAGGTAGTAGGAGGTGCGCACCGTCAGCTTGCCGTCCTTGGCCAGCTCCAGGCTGACAGCGTAGTCGTCCGGATAGGCCTGGCCGCCGCCGCCGGCGTCGATGGCGCTGGTGATGCCCAGGCGGTTCAGCTCGCGGTAGTAGTGCAAGGTGGAGTTGAGCTGCTGGTCGCGCGGCAGCGCGCCCGTCTTGGCAAGGGTGCTGTACAGGATCATCGCGTTCGGCTTGGCCACCAGGAGGCCGGTCGGCTTGCCGTCCGCGCCCAGCTCCACCACGCCGTCCTTGTAGCGGGTGTCCTTGTCGTAGCCCAGCGTGGCAATGCCCTTCTGGTTCAGGAAACCCAGGCCGTACAGGTAGAGGATGAAGACGGGTTTGTCCGGCACCGCCTCGTTGATTTCCGCCAGCGTGGGCAGGCGCCGTTCGGCGAACTGGTATTCGTTCCAGCCGCCCACGACCTTGACCCACTGCCCTTCCGGCGTGCGCGCGGCCTGCTCCTTGAGCATGCGCAGCGCTTCCTTCAAGGACGTGACGCCGTCCCAGCGCAGCTCGGCGTTGTAGTTCAGGCCTTCGCGGATGATGTGCAGGTGCGAGTCGTTCAGGCCGGGGATGACGGTGCGCCCGCCCGCATCGATGACGCGGGTGCCGGCTTTTTTATGCTTGAGGATCTGCGCCGTGCTGCCGACGGCCGTGATCTTGCCGCCGTCGATGGCGACGGCCTGGGCGAATTCCCCTTCCTTCACCATCGTCGCCACCTTGGCGTTCGTGACGATCAGGCCGGCCGCGAAGGCCACGGTAGAAAGTTGGGCCGTCACCAGCCCCGCCGCCAGCATGGCGGCCTGTTGCATCGGTCGTTTCATTGTTTTCCTTAAAAATGCTGCTAAAAAAACGGAGCGACCGATGCAGCAAGGGGCAACGGGGCGGCGCGGGCGCGCCGCCGCGCTATTACTCCTTGATGGCTTCGATCGCGAAGGTCAGCTTGACGTCGTCGCTGACATTCGGGGCGTACTTGCCCGCGTTGAACTCGGTGCGCTTGATGGTGGCCGTGGCGTTGGCGCCGCAGGCATCCTTCTTCGCCATCGGGTGCGGCATGCACTTGAACGACGTCACTTCCAGCTTCACTGGCTTGGTCACGCCCTTGATGGTCAGGTTGCCGTCGACCGAGGCCAGGGTGTCGCCGTTGAAGTTGAACTTGGTCGACTTGTACGTGATGGTCGGGTACTTGGCCGTGTCGAGGAAGTCGGCGCCCTGGATATGGCTGTTGAAGGTGTCATAGCCCGTGTTGACGGACTTGGTGTCGATGGTCACGTCGACGGAACCGGTCTTGGCGGCGCGGTCGAGGACGATCTTGCCCTTGGTGCTGTCGAAGCGGCTTTCCTGCGTCGAGTAGCCGAAGTGGCTGTAGGCGAAACGGGCGTAGGTGTGCGTATTGTCGATGACGTAGGTCTCCGGCGCGGCATGGGCGGACAGGGAGGCGGCCATCGAGGCGGCGGCAACGGCGAGGGCGATCAGTTTTTTCATGTAGGACTCTCCAGGATGAGGTGGTACAACTCTGTGCACAGGCATTATGCGCGGGGCACGACAGAGAGTAAAACGGAAAATTTACCGCTTTACTATCGAAAAACTCGATAGTAAGCCAGGTTGCCACGGCACCGCGTATCGCACGGCGAACAACTGCATGGTAGCGGACGGGAAGGCGGCGGCATATCTGCCAGAAGGGATTGCCGGACGGCCCCTGGTCAGGGGACGATCCGGCGGTTGCGGCGGGTGCGGCGGGTGCGGCGGGTGCGGCG